>OKKB01000045.1_pt1 | contig 88572 bp, 49 predicted proteins | sample 1613931 | NCBI WGS metagenome assembly OKKB01 (sample SAMN04436893, study PRJEB24849) | human gut metagenome | biome: human gut; feature: NICU; material: stool | host: Homo sapiens | place: USA: Saint Louis, MO | collected 2012-02-08
TGAATATTGTGGAAAGTATAGCCAAAGAAAACTTTAAATTCACCAAATTCATGTCGAGTATTAAAGAATATTTTACTAAAGTGAACATGTCATTATCCGATTTTAAATATCGAGATTTGGAAACAGAAAAATTACCTACACCAACTGATTTGATTGATTTGAAAGAAATTACTGCTGATCCAGAAACCATAAAGGAATATTTCACTGAAATTGAACCAAGTGAAATTATAGCAAGAACAATATTAAATGAATGTTATAAATTATATCATAATATTGAAACATTACTAAACTATATTAGTCAAAATGATCCATTGGATAAAGATAATGAATCAGCAATAGCAAAATTACAACAAGATTTGGAAGTAATGAAATCAAATTGGCAAGATGCTTTGAAAACTTCAGAAAATTGGAAAAAATTGGCTGAGCAACAACAAAAACATCTTTCAACCTAGTTCATCTGAGCTTGTTCTTCTTCTTCTTCTTCCCCTACTTCCCCTGCCAATACTGATTTGACAACAGTTGTCTCCAAAGAAACTATACTCAAGGGAAACTCTTTAATCAAATCCTCAGTTGCTTCTTCTTCTTCGCTGGAAGTTTCTTGAACCTTTAATTTCAAGTTCAATTGATCATTATTGAAATCTAGATAAGAATTGAGTAACAACCCTACACAATATATGTTTTTGTGGATGGGATTAGACTTGTTAATTATAATCTCACTCGAGAATGATTCATTGGAACTCTCAAGGGTGATCGCTGAGGTGGGTTGGTAATCTTGTTTTTGTTTTTGTTTTTGATTCCTGGATCTGGGTCTGGGTCTGGTGGGGGATTTAGGTGCCATTCGCATAGATTTGATAGAGCCCGTTGCCTCATCTGAATCATCACTGTCACGAACAATAAATTTAATAATTCTTAATAAATCACCGGTTTGTAAAGATGGAAATTCAGTATCAGTTTTCCCAATAAATGATTTCACAATAACAACTTTTTCACCAACACTGATATAATTGTCCAGAAACGGATCACTGACTTTTCTAATTGCTTGATCATCAGGTTTTTGTAGAAGTTTGTATTAAATATTGTAACAATAAAGTAAGTGAATACGTATCAAATTCACTTTGAACTATTGATTCTGCATTTTGTGATGGGTGTGCAATCAAAGTTGGCATCAAATCTGACTCATTACGACTTTCCTCTACAAAATTATGTGAAATACAAGATTCAGATTTATCAAAATTATCTAGAACACTTTTGAAATCCAGATCATGAGTTTCATCAACGTTGGGAGAATTCCCGTCACAAATTTGTGATTGAGTTGCATTGCAGATCTTTGCTGAATGGTTTGAATCCATTGGATAACTTTTCAAGGCAATATTTGAAGCACTATCGGTATTTCGCTCTATTGCAACCGGTTGATTCTCTAGATCATTCAATCTCTTGCAAGGTTGTGAAACCAAATTAGAAGAACTAGACCGATTCATTAAAATGTTTTTTAAAGCTACTCTTGCCTTTCTTCTTTTTGAACAAATACACAAGAACGGGCACCAAGACGCAAAGCAAAAGCCCACCAAAAAAAATATACCAAGTATTAATACAAAAGTGATAATTAAAATCACAAGTAAAACAGTGTTGGAAATTGCCATCATCTAATCACTATAAGAAAATTAACTCACTGTCAAAAAAAAAAAATGTATATTATTATGTTTTGATTGAGGTTTAAATTATTGAATTAAAGAAAGGTGGCATTGTATGTCAAGAAGATAAGTTATATTTCAAAATTACCATGTACATAAAAAGTTGGTTGCAAATGTGTAGATGAGGTAAATAATAGTAATGTGCATACTACTTTTAGTACGTAAGAAGACACGACCTATAAATCCACTTTAGCATTTTTGATAAAGTCATCAAATTCATCATCAATGTCTTTTATGTTTAACGATTCTTCTAGTTTTGATAATTCCATTTGTTTCTGTATATTTTCATCTTCAACTTTTTTGTATTTCCGATTGGACTTTTTAGACTTACTTTGTTTCACTTTTTGAGCTCTTTCCATTAGCACGGCATTTCTGCTAGTTCCAGGATTATAAAAATCATCCAATTTTAAAGCTAGTTTCTCTCTTGCAATCGCTCTATTTTGTTCTTGAGATCTAGTTGCTTGACAAGATACCACCATACCTGTAGGAATATGTGTTAATTGAACTTTGCTATTCGTTTTATTAATTTTTTGACCTCCAGGTCCCCTCCCTCCATGCAAAAATTTTTCCTCTATATCCTCCTCTTTAATTAAATGTTTAGGTCTTGGAGGTAGTTTGTTTTTCTTTGGTATTCCATATTTAAGTGAGTTTGATGTAAATAATGATCTGAAAAGATTGATCCGGCTTGACATATTTATGAAAGTTGAGAGTGGTTATCGCTATTGATGATGATTTGCTGAAACAACAAAAAAAAAGTGATAACAAGTACACTACCTCTCTATCAATAAACACATAGTTGTAATTGTTAGTCGCGTACCATGTTGAAGATTTTCCTAACAACAATAATTTACCTCAAAAAGGAAAGCTAATTGAAGTTATATACAGTACCTTTTTTTATTCTTATTCTTTTTCAATTTGTTCTTCTTTCACCCATCACTTCAAACACGTCTTTTAAATTTTCCCATCAATTTTGTTTATAAAACTATCTTTCTTGATCGTTCCCTTTTTTTTTTTTGAAACATATATTTTTATATAACAATTTCCCTTTTCCCAATCGATTGGATTTTAATTCAACAAGTTACTACAAGTCATGTCTTTTGAACGTCCAGAAGTGTTTTCTGCACATGTGTTACCTGGTGAAGAACCAGCTGAAAATTCCTACAATGAGATTACAAAAGCTTTCCGTTCATTTATTTTAGAATATAGAATTGATTCTCAATTTATTTACAGAGATCAATTAAGAGAAAATTTGCTCATTAAGAATTATTTCTTAAAGGTTGAAGCTGACCATCTCATTGCATTCAATGAAGAGTTGAATAAAAAATTAAGTGATGACCCTGCTGAAATGATTCCACTTTTTGAAAATGCCATTACTGATATTGCTAAAAGAATTGCTTATTTGTCTAATGACGAAATTCCTCAAGATTTCCCAACTTGTCAGTTAATTTTATATTCTAAAGCCAATGAGACCTCAATAAGACATTTGGATTCCGATCATATAGCAAAAATTGTCAGAGTAAGTGGTATTATTATTTCTGCTTCGGTTTTAAGTTCTAGAGCCACACAAGTGCAATTGATATGTCGTGCTTGTAAACACACCATGAAAATTACTGTCAAACATGGGTTTGGCCAGATCCAATTACCACCTAGATGTCTAGCACCACATAACTCCGATCCAAATTCCACAGAAGAGAAATGTCCCAACGATTCCTATGTCATCGTTCACGATAAATCGACATTTGTTGATCAACAGGTTTTGAAATTGCAAGAAGCACCAGATATGGTTCCAGTTGGTGAAATGCCAAGACACATTCTTTTACAGGCGGATAGATATTTGACTAATCAAGTTGTTCCTGGTACTAGAGTCACCATTGTCGGTATTTATGCTATTTACCAATCCAAACAAAGTGCAAGAAATAACTCAACCTCAAATGTTGCGATTCGTAACCCATATTTGCGTGTATTAGGATACCAAACTGATATTGATAATGGTGCAAATGGTCAAGGTATAATCTTTAGTGAAGAAGAGGAAGAAGAATTTTTAAGAATGTCAAGAATGCCAAACTTGTACGAAACATTTGTCAATTCAATTGCTCCGTCAATTTACGGTAATGAAGACATTAAAAAGGCAATCACTTGTTTATTGATGGGTGGTTCTAAGAAGATTTTGCCTGATGGAATGAGATTAAGAGGTGATATTAATGTATTATTGTTGGGAGATCCTGGTACCGCCAAATCCCAGTTGCTTAAATTTGTTGAGAAAATCGCTCCTATTTCAGTGTATACATCTGGTAAAGGGTCATCTGCAGCTGGTTTGACAGCTTCAGTTCAGAGAGACCCACAGACTAGAGACTTTTATTTAGAAGGTGGTGCTATGGTCCTAGCAGATGGTGGTGTCGTTTGTATTGATGAATTTGACAAGATGAGAGACGAAGATAGAGTTGCAATTCACGAAGCTATGGAACAACAAACTATTTCTATTGCCAAAGCTGGTATTACGACCGTTTTGAACTCGAGAACTTCTGTATTAGCAGCAGCGAATCCAGTGTTTGGTAAATACGATGAATTTAAAAGCCCAGGAGAAAATATTGATTTTCAAAGTACTATCTTGTCCAGATTTGACATGATTTTTATTGTCAAAGATGAGCACAATGAAGGTAGGGACATATCAATTGCTCAACACGTTATGAATGTTCATACTGGTGGAAGAGCACAAGATTTGTTACAAGAAGGGGAAATTCCAATAGAGAAAATGAAAAGGTACATTCAGTATGTCAAATTGAGATGTGCCCCACGTCTTACCGCAGAAGCATCAGAAAGATTGTCATCCCATTTTGTGTCTATTAGAAGAAGATTGCAACTCAATGAAGCAGAGATGAATGAAAGATCTTCCATTCCAATTACCGTTAGACAATTGGAAGCTATCATTCGTATAACAGAATCATTAGCAAAGTTGCGTCTTTCACCTGTTGCTACTGAGGAACACGTCGAGGAAGCAATCAGATTATTCACTGCCTCCACGATGGATGCTGTCGACCAAGGACTTGGAAGCTCGAATGATGTTACCTTGAATGCTGAAATCAAGAAAGTTGAACAAGAGTTGAGAAGAAGATTACCAATTGGATGGTCTACTGCTTATAAGACATTGCGTAAAGAGTTTGTTGATTCAGGTAAGGCTAGTGCTTCTGCATTAGAGAAAGCTCTATATATAATGGAAAGACACGAAGTGATCAAATTCAGACACCAGAGACAGAACGTTTTGAGAGTCGGTGTTTAAACTGGAGTCCCTTTCTTTTTTATTTCATTTTACATTTGGTTGTTTTTATTTCTCTTTTTTATGTAATATTATAATACAAGTACTATTTAATTTTATGCTTTTAAAATGATTATCACCGAATCTCCTCTTAAAAACATTTTGGAAATGAATCTCTCCTTGGAAATACTTTTGATTTTTTTACCCTTGTTGTTCTTGATGTCTTCAGTCCACAATTCTTTGACGTTTTCTAATACCAAGTTACAGTGCCTATCAAAAGCTCTCACTTTTCCTATCAATTTATGATTATTACGACATGATATTATTATGGGACTATCATTCTTGACTGCATTATTCAAAATAGACATGGGTCCATGATTAAATTCATATTCTTCTAAAGTTTTCAATTCTAATTCAGTTAATTCTGAACGAGGTCTATCTATAAGTTCACTAAACAAAAACAAAAAGCGTGTTGTTAGTATCCTGAAATGCAAAAAAAGAAAAAGCCAATATTGAATCAAACATACCTCATAATGTCTGTGATTGTAATGTATTTATATTCAATTGTACTGTTATCTATCTAGTAGGTTAAGAAACAGTTTTGTTTGGTCTATATTAGTTTTAAAGAGTGATAAAATGGAACAAGTAAAAAAAAAAAATCTACAAACAAAACGAGAAAGTGAGAAGAGTGTTATAACTTTTGTTCAAGGTACACTACTATATAATCTATGCAATTTTGGGATTCTGGCTCAATGGAGCAGTTAATTGACAACCTCTTTTTATGACGTTTTCCACACGATCTTTTAATACTTTTGATGAACATTCGACTTCTAAACGCTTGTAATCCACATTAGCAACTGTTTTCCCAATTTGAATAATAGCTTTTTCTTCTGGCAATTCTTTTAGTGAATCCCCAAATTGAGCCTTTAATAGTAAAGCAATTCTTTCAATTCTACTTTTAATGTCAGTTTTCGCATGTGCTTCAACTGGTCTATCAATTTCCATGGAATCTTCCTTTTTGACTATATGATTATCGCCATGATTATGGTTCTGACTAGATAACTTAACGGATGCTGGCGATGAATCTATCGAGTATAAGATGGCAATAACACTATCAGCCAAAGAGTCAGCCATAAGATTGTCATTGATCCATTCCACTGTGATAAACAATCCAGGTCCTTTTGATCTGTCAATGAAAACATCTACCACATCCATTATTACACATTCCCATTCTTCGTCGTCATCATTGATAACATTTATGTAACCAAACATTTGCTCAAGATGCCAAACCATCAACGAAATATCCGCATTTATTTTCAAATGCATCTTTGATTTAACTATTGATGTAGACAATTGAGTGAATTCGTGCAAATCCTGTAATTGCAAAAGGTTCAAATTAAAATCTTTCGACACCAATACACCAGACACCACTTGGCCAGTTTTTAACACGTTTATAGATGACTCGTTTGGTTTTTGAGTAGTATCTGTTTCACCATTGTCCTCCTTTATCTCATCGGCCTCTTCTTTTTCTTCAGTGAGCTCTGTTATTTTAGAATTCTCAGCACTTACTTCATCTTGTATGATTTTCTTTAATACCTGTAATTGCTCTTCAGCCAACGAACCCAAAACTTTAGCAATCTTTAAGCCTTTAAACCCAATTATCAATTCCTCACAATTTTTTGGATTATATACCTTCACCTCTTGATCGGTTCCCTTACGAGAAGCATATTTACTTAATAAAGCAGATTTTAATCTACCCATTGGAACTGAATCACCATGAACTAATATAACTTTTGAGGGAGAAACCTTTTCAATAAACTCAGAGTTTTGCTGGAAATCCACATGGGCAGCAAACGAGATCTCCTCAATACCTATACGTCTGGGGATTGTCATATCTGGATTTGTGGCTGACTGTATCATGGTTGGTTCCTTTAAAAGTTCTTTTGCCATGGTACCTTCTACTGAATAACCGGTTAATATCACCAAGTTCTTACCATCTGGAGCCCATTTCTCTAACAATTGTCTTGAAACCCCTGCCTGTAACATACCTGGTGTAGCAACCACAACAGAAGGTCCCATGTCCTGGAATTTCGATAAGTCCTTGATGGATTTGATATACTTGAAATCAAAGGGATTCGACTTTTCACTTGATGCTGATGAAAGACGAATTTTATCGTTCATGATCCCCGTATAAGTTTCATAAACAGCCATACACTTTTTTGCCAAATTGGACGCATAAAAAACATTCACATTTTGCAAATCCTCATTTTGACTCCAATATTCATCCAAAATTAATAATAATTCTTGAGCATTACCAAGAGCAAACACAGGTAAAAGCACTCTTCCACCTTTTGCTATTGTTGCATGTATATGTGTAGTCAATTTTCTTTCTAGTTCTATTCTGGGTTCAAGAGTCCCTGTACCAAAAGTAGATTCACTTATCAAAATATCTGGCTTCAATGGTGGAACTTCGGCTGCATGCAAGTGTCGATTCTCTTCCCTGGAATAATCACCAGTAAACAAAACTTTTAGACCTCCTATTTCAATAAAATACATGCACGCACCTAAAACGTGGCCGGCGTGGTATGCTGTAAACCTTATTCCATCAATCTCCATCGTGGAATGATAATCTATGGTTTCAATTCGGTCAAATGATTTCATGATATCATCATCGGTATATAGATTACTACCTTCACCACCGCCACCATCTTCGGATCGTGAATTACCTATTGATGTAACTCGAACAAAATCTTGCATAAGCCACCGGTAGATAGCTTTCGTTGCATGTGTCATAAATACTTTCCCTCGAAAATTAGATTGTTGCATAACATACGGTAAAGAAGCTGAGTGATCGACATGAAAGTGACTAATCAACAAGATATCAACTTTTGATATATCGTATTCATCAAAATAAGGAAATGATGCATGTCCACTTAGAGCTGGGTGCATCCCGGAATCCAACATTATCACTTTGTTTTTGTATTCTATAATATGACATGATCTTCCCACTTCATTACAACCCCCAAGACCAAAGAACTTGAAATTTTCTTCATCCGAAAACTCGTTTTGTTCATTCATTGTTTCAGTACACGTTGGATGTGATGTATTAACAAAGTTATTTGAAAGCTTTCTAATTTCAAAAAGATCTTTATATATGATTTTACTGTTTAAGAACGCTTTATTTTTTTTTGGTTCTTCTATGTTATTTTTTTCATTTGTTTTTTCCAATTGAAATGTCGCTGTTTGGAAAAAAGATGGCGATAATTGAGTGAACTCTTCTCTGTGGACAGGACGCGGTATTTTGTATGCGTCTTCGAGAGAATCTGGTTGTATACACATCTCATATACTTTATTCCCAGAGAGAAGAATAACCCTAACAAACAACAAGTGGAGAGTTTATCATCCAATATTTCGGAAAATGAAGTTGAAATTGATGACAAAAAGTTCCGAAAAGTTGAAGGAGACTTTAAGTTTGATATCGCATGTGCGTAAATTTGTTGTTTTAAAATTCACGCCAAGTGAGCTTAGTGTGATTCTGATTAATGGCCAAGCGGTTAAACTGGAACCGCAAGTATGGTGTAAACTACCTGTTTCTGAACTATTTCAAAGTTGTGAGATACAGAGTGTAAGGGATAACACAATTCTGATGGAAATTAATATAGATTTACTTGTACAAACATTGAAAAATTTTGATAAAGCAAACAGTGAAGGATTGAATATAAGACTACAACGTACAGATACTTCTGGAGCAAAGGGTACAAGCACTACAACAGGACGAACGGCATCTTTGGCTTTGTTTTATTCTAATTTAAATATTAATGCCAATGTTGTCAACCACACATTCAGAATACCAGTTAAAATACTACGAGATGCACAGGATATGCTACATGAGCCTACACATTCGGACCTTGGATTGATAATGAGATTGCCCAATGAATTTGTCACTATGTTTAAAAGATTGGAAAAATTCAAAAAAGTACCGTCAAGTGAATCTGTCACTATCAGAGCCAGTCGAAGAAATGGGGGGTTTCTAGGGTTTATATTAGAGGAATCTGGAAAATTCAAGGTGACAATTAGTTGGAACGATAAATTGGAAGTTCATAAACCAACTACCACAGAAAACGATTCATTGAGAGAGACCCTTCGAAATGAGCCTAGTCAATTGGGTGAGAATGAGAAAGATATAACAAGTGATATTGATGAAATTGAGGTAAACGTGAAATTGAAGGATTGGCAACTGGCTTCCAAAATTGTTGGTAGATGTCGAACAGTAATTCTTTATATTGGTGAAAGAGAATGCAGTTTACACTGCTTGCTAGATGATACTGATGATGTTGAGATTGTATATTTTATTACTGGTTCTAGAATAACACACTAAATAGATCGGAGTCATTAATCGAGCGATATGACTAATTTTTTCTCTGTTCAAAAATCTACACTTACATTTTATTAGAACGGGGTTGTAGAGAGAAAGAGAAACTGGTTTTTTATTTTTTATTTTTTTTTAATTTTTCAATCCCTCTTCCCCCTTCTGTTCTAATCAACTTTCTTACATCTTTAAGCGAGTGAGACGGCGATTCTTAATTTAACTCAATCTAATACCAACATAGAAGTAACATGTCAGAACAAAGAACATTGGACCGTGAAGAACCAAATTATTTTGGTGCTGGCCCAGCCTTATTACCTACTTCAGTTTTACAGCAAGCTGCTTATGATTTAATCTCATATGAGGGTGATAACATTGGAATTGGGGAAATCTCACATCGTTCTAAACCTGCAATTAAAGTTATCGATGACACTAAGGAAAATTTAACTAAATTGTTGAATATTCCAGACACTCATGAAGTTTTTTTTATGCAAGGAGGAGGCACTACTGGATTCTCATCAATTGCTTACAATTTAATTGCTAACTATGCCAAGAGAACTGGGAAGAAAGGGAAAGCTGCTTATGCAGTCACCGGATCATGGTCCAAGAAAGCTTCCGAAGAGGCTCAAAGATTAGGTTTTGATGTAAATATTGTTGTCAACACAAAAGGTGAAAATTTCGGAACCATTCCCCCATATTCTGAATGGAAACCAATTGGAGAAGATGTTTCTTATTTGTATGTGTGCGATAATGAAACCGTGCATGGAGTCGAATTCACCAATATTCCGGGCACTGATTATTTACCTGAAGGTGTCGAATTGGTTGCTGACATGTCTTCAAACATTTTATCTAAGGAAATTGATGTCAGTAAATATGGTTTGATTATGGCTGGTGCACAAAAAAATATTGGATTGGCTGGGTTGACTATTTACATTATCAAAAAAAGTTTGTTAGACCAGGCTTCTGACGATGAATTGAGAAGTTTGAATATTCCATTATCTCCTATTGCTTTCCATTATCCAACCGTCGTCAAAAACAATTCTGCTTACAATACAATTCCAATTTTCACTTGTCATATTTTGAAACTTGTCACTGATAAATTGATTGCGGATGGAGGCATTAAGAACACGGAACAAATCAACAAAAAGAAAGCCACTATTTTATACGAAGCCTTGGAATCTTATCCAGACTTTTACAAGTTGCCTGTGTTCAATTCTCAAGTGAGATCAAATATGAATGTTGTTTTTAGATTACCTAACGAAGACTTGGAAGCCAAGTTCATCGCTGAAGCTGCTAAAAGAAATTTGGCAGGTTTAAAGGGTCACAGATCAGTTGGTGGTATGAGAGCTTCTATATATAACGCTGTCACCTTGAAAAGTGTCCAATCTCTAGTTGACTTGGTAAATGATTTTGCCAAAGCCAATGCCTAAAAATATGTATTATTTGAACAAATTGGATTTTATGAGTTGTAAAATGATTATTAGTGTATGTACATTTTTTTTTTTCCTCACTCTTTCGGGATTATGTGTAAATAATTAACAGAATTAAAAATTTTCAGATTAAAGCGATACATAGAAATATGAGAATTACTTCCTTATCAAAGAAATGCTACTAAGGCCGAATTCTGGGAATACTTTAAAGTATGGTTGTCTTCTAACGAAAAGATGGTTAACAACTCTGAAACTACTATACTCTGTGGAAGATATGAAGATCAAGATTGGTCAGGAACAATATCGAAAGGCACTTGAAGAAAGGATAGATAAAATACCAATTGAAAACTACCGGAACTTCAGTATTGTGGCACACGTTGACCATGGCAAGTCCACATTATCAGATCGATTATTAGAAATGACAGGGGTGATCAAACCAGGATCCAAGTCTCAGGTTTTGGATAAATTAGATGTCGAGAGGGAAAGAGGAATTACAGTGAAAGCCCAGACTGTGTCTATGTTTTATAACGATGGGAAACAAGATTATTTATTACATTTGGTTGACACACCAGGGCATGTGGATTTCAGAGCAGAAGTGTCAAGGTCATATGCATCTTGTGGAGGAGCATTGTTGTTAGTCGATGCATCTCAAGGAGTTCAAGCACAGACAGTAGCAAATTTCTACTTGGCATACAGCATGGGATTGAAATTGATTCCCATAATAAACAAAATTGATTTGGATCTGGCTAACATTCCTGGAGCGAGGGAGCAAATTGAAACGACATTTGAGTTAGACCCCAATGAATGCATCCCAGTGAGCGCCAAAACCGGTTTAAATGTCGAACAAATAATACCGTCTGTAATTAAAAATATCCCATCTCCTGTATGTGATGTGAACAAGCCTTTGCGAGCTTTATTGGTGGATTCTTGGCATGATCCCTACGTTGGTGTGGTAATGCTTGTTCATATTGTGGATGGTAGAATGAAAAAAGGTATGAAAATCTTGTCAGCGCACACAAATAGGACATACGACGTTAAGGAAGTTGGGATAATGTATCCAGATAGAACACCGACCAGTTTCATTAAAGCTGGACAAGTCGCCTATATTATACCGGGGATGAAGAACCCTCGGGAAGCGCTTGTGGGTGACACGTTTTATCAAATGGGCAAACATGAAGGTCTTGAACCTTTACCAGGATTTGAAGAACCTAAGCCAATGGTATTTGTTGGGGCATTCCCTGCAGATGGGAAAGAGTTTAATGCTATGGATGATCAAATGCAGAATTTAGTTTTGAATGATAGGTCGGTAACCTTAGAGCAGGAAACATCAAATGCATTGGGGTTAGGTTGGAGATTGGGATTCTTAGGCTCATTACATGCGTCAGTGTTTAAAGAAAGATTAGAAAAAGAATATGGGGCGAAAATTATTTTGACAGCCCCCACCGTGCCCTACAAGATTATCTATAAAAATGGCGAAGAAAAAATTGTTACTAATCCTGATGATTTTCCAGACAACCAGAAACATCACGATGTTGAAAGCTATATGGAACCATATGTTGAGGCGATAATGACCGTTCCAAATGAATATGTTGGAAATGTTATGACTTTGTGTTTAAATAATCGAGGAGAACAGAAAGAGATCGAATACTTGACAACAGGACAGGTATTGCTAAAGTATGAGATCCCAACCTCACAACTAGTGGAGGATTTTTTTGGGAAACTAAAAGGATGCACCAAAGGATATGCTTCGCTTGACTATGAAGAAGCAGGATATAGAAAATCAGATATAGTTAAGATGCAGCTTTGTGTGAATGGTGAGCCACAAGATGCGTTAACTACAGTTATACACAGATCACAAGCGCAAGCAAGGGGTAAGGAGTACGTTACGAGGTTTAAGAAATTTTTGAGCTACCAGCTATTTGAAGTTGCCATTCAAGCAAAAATTAATAACAAAGTGGTGGCAAGAGAAACCATCAAAGCAAAAAGAAAAGACGTAACACAAAGATTACATGCAGCAGACATATCAAGATATAAGAAATTGTTGGAAAGACAAAAGGAGGGTAAGAAACAGATGAAATTAAGCGGCAGAGTGACAATCAAGAACGACGCTTATCAAGCCTTCTTACGTAGAGAAGACTAAATTAACAGACGAGATACCGATAAATCAACTGTAATATCTTACAAGGTATACATGTATATAGATTGTTTATTAAACTAATAGCATTAGCATCATTTTTATCTTTTTCTTTTAGCTTCTCAAGAATTTTTTGTAAAAGATGTTATCAGATTCATCAACAAAAGTGTAACCAACATTCTTTAAAAATTCTTGGAAGTCTTCCTCAGATCCTTCAGGAAGAGTAAATGCACACAAGATTTTTCCGACATCATGTCCATGATTTCTATAATTAAACAAGCTGATATTCCAGTCGCTCCTTAATGCTTGTAAAAAGTTAAACAAAGCATTTGGTTTTTCAGGGAATTCAAATTGATAGATTTTTTCATTTGAGGATTTTGTAGATTGTGACTTACCACCAACTAAATAACGTCCATGAGATTTTGCCAATTCGTTTTCTGAAATATCAACAACTTCAAATCCACAATTTTCCATTGCTGCTATAACTGAAGACTTTTCTTTTTTCTTGTCCACTACATTAAAGGACACAAATATATCGGCGTTTTCTTCACCGTTGTACCTGTATGAAAATTCAGTGATAGCACGTGGATTGATAACTTTTTGCAATCTGGCAAACTCACCAGGTTTCTCAGGAATGGTAACAGCCAATGAGACTTCTTTTCCTTCACCCAAAACTGCTCTTTCACTAACAAACCTTAATCTATCAAAATTCATATTAGCACCAGACAAAACTGGAACATATGTCTTATCTCTGTGGTCAATCTCTGGGTGTTCTTCAATGTACTTTTTCAATCCAGCAACAGACAATGCTCCAGAAGGTTCGACAATCAGCCTTGTGTCTTCAAAAATATCCTTAATAGCAGCACACAATTCATCAGTGTTGACAAGCACAACTTCATCTACATATTCTTTTGCTAATCTCCAGGTTTCATCTCCAAGAACTTTCACGGCAGTACCATCTGCAAACAAACCAACTTTTTCCAAAGTAACCAGGCGACTATTCTTTAAAGACTGGTTCAATGCATCGGCATCATACGTTTCTACTCCTATGATTTTGACGTGAGGGGCAATATGCTTCAAATACACTGCCACACCTGCAATTAAGCCACCTCCTCCTACAGGAACAAATATGGCATTCAATTTATCTAATCTCAATTGTCTAGCAATCTCTAAAGCAATTGTACCCTGACCAGCAATAACGTAAGGATGGTTAAAAGGTGGAATGTTGATTAAATTTTGCTCTGTGCTCAACCTTTCACACTCTTGTTTTGCTGAATCAAAATCGTCTCCATACAATACAACTTGGGCACCTAATCTTGAAACATTGGTGTACTTGATAGAAGGTGTTGGAGTAGGCATGACAATTGTGGCTGGGATATTTAATTTACTCGAAGAAAATGCAACTCCTTGGGCATGGTTTCCTGCCGAACAAGCAATAACCCCTGATATAGGTTGTGGGGAATTTGAATGCAAATGGGCAATCATATTATATGCACCTCTCAACTTGAACGAAAAAACTGGTAACAAATCCTCTCTTTTAAGATAGATATTGGCACCACATCTATGAGATAAATTGATAGCATTGGTTAATGGTGTACCGGCTTCGTCCACAACATCGTACACTCTTGAAGTTAATATCAATTTGACATAATCGGGTTGTTTTTCACCTTGAGAATTCACTATGAAATCAGAGTCCAAAAGTTCCGGCCATTTTTGTCTAGGGGTAAGGGGTTTGGTCGTTGTACTATTTAACCTTAATACCTGTAGTTTGCGTGACGTGCTACTTAATAAAAGCTTAGCACTTGAAAGTCGAGTGATTGACATATGCCTTTTTTGTATTTAATTGAATAATAGGAGAGGATACAACTAGAAGAATAAGAAAAGAAAAAATCAGATATGCTTGAATTGCAATTTCCTAGTCCTGTGATATAAATATTGTTAAAATGAAAGAACAAGAATTTATTGTATTTTTTATTCTTTTTTTTCACTTGCTGATTGTCTCGTTAGTTGATGTTTTTGACTCATTGAAAAATTTAGTTGAATGGTTCTGTGTATTATACACGACCCATAGCACAAACGAAACATATTTCGAAGTAACTGCAAGTAATTATTACTACATTCATTGAATGTAGTTTTGTAATATTATTAATTAAAGACTTTCTTCAACAGAAAATGGCTTATCATGAGTGAATGCTTTATTGCAAGATTGAGTATTAGTGATACTTTATAGTTTTATCATATTATCTAGTACTGGTGTCTTGAAAAATGTAACAATTTGGCTGCGAAAAAAATAGAAGAAAAAAAAAAGTATACAGAGTTCAACCTTGCATGTACAAAAAAAAAATTGAAAAAAAAGCAAACTAATATTGAAATATAGACTCCTAGGGTTGGAATAAAGTTTTAAAATTTTAATATAAAATTTATTTGATCTAGCTAGCTTTATGTGTTGCTTATATTTTTGTGGGTGGTGTTTCTTTGTTTATTTGGGTTGCAAATTATTGTCAAAATTAAAATCATCTTATTTGTTTGCACTTTCCCAATTTTTAAATGAGAACAAAGATGAATTCCAGCACCTCCAATCCTTCACTTTATCTTTTAGGGGGGTCAACCACTCTTTTGTAAATAAATTGTCTGGTCTCTTTTTCTCTGTAAAAATGATTGTTTTATAAAAACTGTGCTTTTTGAAATGTAAAGTAAACAAATATTTGGGTGTGCCCTTTAATTATTTTTTTGTTATCTTGAAAACATTGAATACATTGCTATATTCCCAATTTTTTTTTTCGATATTCACCAGTACCTGATATTGCTTTTGTCCTAATTACTAACCATTTTTTTTTTCATTTTTGATCGTTACCGCTATCATTATTTGGATTAAACTTTCAGAAGTTTTCAACAGTTAAGCCTGATAGCTGTCAGTCCTTGCATCAACAATTCGAACAGACACCAAAGAATAAAAAGAAAGAGAAAATACCAAATAGTGAGCTGGTCTATTAGTTTGGTTGTTTTCTTTGGGGAAGAAAATGGTGCTAAATTTTGATGAAGAATTGAATTTGCAAGAGTATACAATTTCTAACCAGGGTTCAAAAAGAACTAGAAGTGTTAAGCCTGACAATATTAGTAATATACTTGAAGAAGCACCAAATGAAATACCGAATAACCAACTGAATGTTGACTTTACAAATTCCGAATTAGAGTACCTAACCTGCCACAGTTTAACAGCACATGCGTTTGAAAATAGCGAAATAGATGTATCCCCTGCCATTTCAAACCAAACACACCAGCTGCTAAGGCCATCATTTTCTTCCGAGTACGATACAGACACAACTGATCTTATAGGATTTGTAGAGCAGAACACCCATCACGCAGTTACAACTTCTAACCGCTACAACAAGTCGTCAGAAGAATTGGTATTCCAAGAGAGTATTGACTACTCAACTTTCCTTGAGAATGTCCTTGAAAGGGAAAACAACAACAGCATAGGAAATATTGAATCAAGTAGAGAGTTTGATAATGCAGCAGCAAACTTGTTTAGCTCGGAAAACTGTGAACACGATTTGTTACTACTACAGCACGAATTACAGGAAACCGGTATACCTATTGAGCAATTTCAACCCCAATCTTATATTTACAACGAAGAGAATGATGACTTTCTAAATCAAAGTCCAGCACAAGTCAATACAGCAGCCACCATTACCACAACTACCACGCTGCTGGTTCTGGTTCTACTGTTAGTTAAATCACCTTGTCACGTGACTTCCAACTATGAAGATTTTGTTACTTCACCAATATACGAATGGCCAAATGACGAATCGGGTGTATCAGTTGACCTTTTGAACACAATTAATGTGCGAGTAGCGAGTTTGGAACCGAAAACAGTGAGTGATGCAGTGAGGAAAACAATACGCGAAGAATTTGTTATACAAGACATGTTTCTAAATGGACAATCTCCACTACCACCAGAAATACCCAGATCAATAAGGAAAAAGTCAGATAGAGACGTTGAATGGACTCCCCTCAGTGTTTACAAAGCTTATACAAACATTAAATCGCCTACTAATGGTAAAGAAGCCTATAACCATTTAGTGCCGTATACTTCTTGTATTGGTACGCTAAACTACCGACCAAAAGATCACGCTGCTTGGAAACGGGCTCCTAATAGACGTCGCTAACAGTCACAAATGTATACTTACATATATCTATATATATTGGGCTGTATTATTTAAAGTTAAACGATTAATGGGTTTTCATAATTTCTAATCTGTAGGTATTTCGTCATTTTGTTTAATTTCCATTTGACGGGGTCTGTACATAGATTCTTGCCTCTTAATTTAGACTAACTAGAAATCTCGTACGTTTCAGGTGTGTTAGGATTGCTGCAAATCCTCACTTTTTATTTCCATTGGGGTTTCTGGTGATGGGAGAAAAAAAAAAAAAAAGAGAGTATTAATCCTTCAAATCCCGTCGTGGAAATTGCTGATTAGCCACATGTGAGAATTTCTCAATTTTCACTATGCTCGTATACTTAAACCAATCAAAGAAACAATTTTTTATATTACGCATTACTCACGTGCCAGGTCGCAATATATTTTCAACCTGTACATAATCATATCATCTCCACTAAAATATAATTGACTAACATTTATCCATATATACATATATACCAAGATAGATCCATAGATAGATTGACCCAAAAAAAAAAATTTTCCTTTGCCTTGAAGTTTTTCTAATAATAGACTCACTACCATCATATAATACTAATAGAGTTCTAATGAGTTTACGTCAGGAAGAAGCTATTGCAAAGGTAGTGAAGAATATTGGAGGTACAGTGTTTGTTACACAACCTGCCAAATCTGTTGAGTCAACATTCACAAATTTGTTCCTGGAAAAAATCACATTGTTAAATTCAAATGAACCATATTCTAGTGTACAACAATATGTATCGCAATCGAACGACGTTGATAACGAGGATGCTGAAACCGAAGTTGTTACTGTCACCACTGATGGTGTCACTCTTTTGAAGAACTTGCCATCCTTTTCATCAGAAGTTTTCCAAACAAATAAGATAGTTTCTCATATTGAGTTGAATAATTTTGATTACGCAATTGTTACCGCATTAAGAGACCTACAGTATCCAGTTTTGGTTTCGCAAACGTCTCAAGAAGCTTACACTTATGCCAACTTGGCCTATAACTTGGCCACCAAATTGAATACTTCTGTTTTCCATTTTTTTGCTCCAACTGATTATCAATCAAAGAAGTCAATTAAATTATCTGAGGGAGTTTTGTTAGAGAAGTTGGAAAATTTGTCATTGGATTCCATTGTCTCGAAGTTCAATGTCAAACCATTTGAAGTTGTAAACAAAGCTTCGAGTCAAAAAGATGCTGTTTTGTTTTTGGGTCAGTTAAACGATGAATTGGTTAATGCTGCCAACAAAGAGAATGCCTTGTTGATCAATATCAAAATTTACAAGCCTTTCCAATTGCAGCATTTGCTTAATATCATTCCTTCGAGTGTTCAAACAATCTCTATTGTACAACAATCTACCACTCCAATTGTTACATTTGCACCATTATTGCTTGATTTTTTCTCAGAATATTCCAAATATCAAGCTTTGAAGAACTTCACAAAAATTGTGTCTGCAACTTTTGGTTTTGTCACAGATTATACTGCTGCTATTTCACAATTGTTGGCTAACACTAGATCTGATAACCCTAAACAAAACTTATCTTTTGGTAAGGTGAATACCGTATTGGCTACCAAATCTTCAAAGAAGAAGTATGAGGATTATTTAGAAGCAGTCTCAGAAGCCCATAATTTAGAACAGGCTTATCTTAAAGTATTACAGCAAATCAATCTGACCAATTTGAAAGTGTTGAATGAGTTCCAAGCTGCTAATGCTGGTCTTGAAGTCAATCCAGAATTTGGTTTTGGTTCCTTTTTGTTTGATCAAGAACAACAAGAAAATTTGGTTTCATTGGTCCAAAAATCTATAAAAGAAAACTCCTTCCATTCAGTAGATAATGGTAAGTTGATTGAACTTCTTTCTCAATGGCTAGTGCAAATACAAGACAGTGGTGAAGTAGAAAATAGATTGCCAGTCGAAATAGTAGATTTGTTGAAAACAGACGAAACAACTACCACTGCTCGCGAATTGCTAGCTTTATCTAGACATTTCACGACAGAAAAAAATTGGTTGATTGGTTCTGATGCTTGGTCTTACGATTTGGGGTCATCTGGTGTTCACAATGTGATAACCTCCGGGAAGAACATAAACATGTTGATTATTGATTCTGAACCATATTCAGAAAAATCTTCCGACAAGGCCATTAATGGTTCTCGTAAAAAAGATGTTGGTTTATATGCAATGAATTATGGGGACTGTTATGTTGCCTCAGTTGCCATCTATTCATCTTACACTCAGGTATTACAGGCTTTTATTGAAGCAGAAAAGTTTAACGGTCCTTCAATTGTGTTGGCATACTTGCCATACAACAGCGAATTAGACAATACCTTAACTGTTTTACAAGAGACCAAGAAAGCTGTTGACAGTGGATACTGGCCGTTGTACAGATACAACCCAAGAGTTCAAAATGAAGCCGATGCATTCAAATTGGATTCTTCCAATTTAAGAAAGCAGTTATCAGACTTTTTAGAAAGAGAAAACAAATTGACTTTGTTGGCATCTAAGGACCCATTGTTGTCTAGAAACTTGACTGCTAATGCTAACACCGAGGCAAAAACCAAACAATCTAAGATTGCAGACGAATCATTCGCCCAATTGTTACAAGGGTTATCCGGTCCACCTTTGACTGTTGCATTTGCTTCTGATGGGGGAAATGCAGAAGCCGTTGCTAAAAAAGTTAATAGACAAGCTTTGGGTAGAGGTTTGAAGTCTGTTGTTTTACAAATGGATGACTTGTCAGTTGAAGACTTGCCTACTGAAACTAATGTTGTTTTTATAACTTCAACATCGGGACAAGGGGAATTTCCTACTAATGGTAAACAATTCTGGGACGGTGTTAAAAACACCACAGATTTGGATTTATCTGGTATCAGGTTTTCTGTTTTTGGTTTAGGTGACTCCCAGTACTGGCCAAGAAAAGAAGACAAACATTACTATAACAAACCTGCCAAGGACTTGTTTGCCAAGTTAAAACTTTATGGTGGTGTTGAATTGGCAGATATTGGATTAGGTGACGACCAAGATGCAGATGGGTTTTCTACTGGTTTCAACGAATGGATTCCAAAGATCTGGGCCGCATTAGGTGTTGACAATGTTGAAGGTGTTGAAGAACCAAAACCAATTACAAATGAAGATATGAAGATTGGTTCAGATTATCTTAGAGGTACGATTGTTGAAGGATTAAACGATCAATCCACTGGTGCCATTTCTGCGGTTGATCAACAGTTGACAAAATTCCATGGTATCTATATGCAAGATGATCGTGATATTAGAGATGAGCGTAAAGCTCAAGGTCTCGAACCAGCTTACACTTTTATGGTGCGTGTTCGTTTACCAGGTGGTATTGCTACTCCAGACCAATACTTGAAAATGGACGAGTTGGCTGATGAAAGAGGTAATGGTACGTTGAAATTGACCACCAGGGCTACTTTCCAATTGCATGGTGTGGTCAAGCACGACTTGAAACCAGCAATCAGAGGCATGAACTCAGCATTGATGGATACATTGGCTGCTTGTGGGGATGTTAACAGAAATGTTATGGTTTCAGCTTTACCACATAATGCTAAGGTTCATGGTCAAGTTTCTCAAATCGGGGCTTTGATTTCTGAATTTTTGTTACCAAAGACAACAGCATATCATGAAATTTGGTTACAAGGTGATGATGCTGGTGATAAACCTGGCTACAGAGAAGCTTGGGAAAACCGTAAAGAAGGACCAACTAAAAAGAAAACCTTGGTTGCTGGTAATGTCTTGGCTGATGTGGAACCACAATATGGAGTCACATATTTACCTAGAAAGTTCAAGATTGTTATAACAGTTCCACCATACAATGATGTTGATGTTTATGCCCATGATGTGGGTTTGATAGCTATTGTTGAAGACAATGAAGTGGTTGGTTTTAACGTTTTAGCTGGTGGTGGTATGGGTTCTACACATAATAATAAAAAGACATATCCTAGAACTGGGTCTATGTTGGGTTATGTATCCAAAGACCAAGTTCACATTGCTTGTGAAAAGATCATGTTGGTGCAGAGAGACTTTGGTGATAGAACAAATAGAAAGCATGCTAGATTGAAGTATACCATTGATGACCTTGGTGTTGATGTCTTTAAAGCAAAAGTTGAGGAATTGTTGGGCTATAAATTTGACGAGCCAAGACCATTCAAGATTGAATCAAACATTGACTATTTTGGCTGGTGCAAGGATGAATTAGGATACAACCATTTCACTGCATTCATCGAAAATGGTAGAATTGAAAATACCCCAGAATTGCCGCAGAAAACTGGTTTGCGTAAGATCGCTGAATTCTTGAAGTCAGGAAATAGATCAGGAGAATTCAGATTGACTGGTAACCAGCATATTCTTATATCCAATGTTTCTGATCAAGATTTGGATGAAGTGAAAAAATTGTTAGCTCAGTATAAATTGGACAATACTGACTTTTCTGCTTTAAGAAAATCTTCTGCAGCATGTGTTGCCTTCCCAACATGTGGTTTAGCTATGGCCGAATCTGAAAGATACTTGCCGGTTTTGATTACCAAGTTGGAAGAAGCTTTAGAAGAATATGGTTTGAGACATGACTCGATAGTGATGAGAATGACTGGTTGTCCAAATGGTTGTGCTAGGCCTTGGGTTGCTGAAGTTGCATTGGTTGGTAAAGCATATGGGGCATACAATTTAATGTTGGGAGGTGGTCATCATGGTCAAAGATTGAATAAGATTTATAGATATTCCATCAAAGAAGATGAGATTTTGGACATTTTGAAACCTTTATTCAAAAGATGGAGCTTGGAAAGAAACGAAAACGAGCCATTTGGTGACTGGTGTATTAGAGCAGGAATCATTGCAGAAACTACAGAAGGGAAATATTTCCATGATGACATTCCTGAAGACGCATAAGTTCACCAGAAACACAAAACAGAAAAAAAAAATAACCTTGTATACATTCAATTCTGGTGTTCGATTGTTTGATGATGTTAAACCATTAATTTTGTATATTATTTTAGATTACATTTATAAATTTTTAAATATTTGAATAAATTATTGCATAAAAGTGAGATTGTAATAGAAAACTAAAAGTGCTGGTCTTTCAAAGTTTTGGAGAAGGGAGTGAAGGTGGACGATGATCAGTTTGTTAAGTGGTGCTTGTGTGTGTTGTCTTCAGTGGACTTTTCTTTTGTTCAAGTAGTAGTTTTCGCCTCATGTCCTGCACGTCTCTGACTAGGTTTTTGGCAACTAGTTTCTTTGATCTTTCCACTTGAAATATGTCTTTCAATTTGATATCCCATAACGTTACACTGACTCCATTCAATCTTCGTAGTACCTTTTGGGAAGTTTGGTCTGCTAATTTCTTCTTGGATATTTCATTCCGTTTCGCTACTTTTGCTCTCTCCAATCTAAGATGATTTAATATTGCCTCCTTCTGTTTTTTAGTATAATTCATAGTTTAAGGTCATCCGGGAACAGTCTGATATATGAGCAGTTCTTGGACGTGTTATGTCAATTGGAATTGAAACAAAAAAAAGAGAGAGAACTACTTTGTCATAAAACTGCATATAAACTATCATCTTTGTAGAGATTTCTACACACACAATTTTTTTTTTTCTTCGGTTTTACTTTTCTGTTGTTCTGAGAATTGATTCTCAAAATCAGTGGCAATTTTAATCAGTTTCACCAAATACACCCTTTTCAACAGTGTTGATTTTCAATTCTTTACCCTATCCCTAAAACGTACAGTATTATATTAAAGAAACAAAAATGGTTCTTGAGGCTACTATGATTGCCATTGACAACTCTGAGTATATGAGGAATGGTGACTTTTTGACATCTAGATATGAAGCACAATTAACTGCAACGGAATTCATTTTTCAAAATAAAATTAATTCAAACCCTGAAAATACAGTCGGATTATTAGCCTACGGTGGTAGTGGTCCTCAAGTATTATCTACCTTGACAACTGATTTTGGTAAAATATTGGCTGGTGTTCATGAAACCAAAATTCAAGGTGAAAATAACTTTTCGAGCGGAATCCAAGTAGCAGCATTGGCATTGAAACACCGTCAAAATAAGGTCCAACAGCAAAGAATCATTATATTTGTTGGAAGCCCTATAAAGGAGTCCGAGAAAGAATTGGAAAAATTAGCTAAAAAAATGAAGAAGAATAATGTGGCTGTAGACATCATAAATTTTGGTGAAGAAGGTGTCAACACTGCCAAATTAGAAAGATTTCAGTCAACTATAAATAACCACGATAATTCACATCTTGTTACAATATCCCCAGGGCCCAGATTATTGTATGAGGTTGTTGCTTCATCTCCAATATTGGTCGAGGACGGTGGATTCGGTGCTGGCGTCTCGGGTGGTGATATGGACTTTTTTGGTGGTGCTGGTGGTGCTGGAGATATCATTGATCCAAACATGGACCCAGATTTGGCAATGGCATTGAGATTATCTTTGGAAGAAGAAAAGGCAAGACAAGAAAGGGAGGCCGCCGATAGAGCTAAGGCAGAAGCCAGTACGGATTTGGAAAAGATTGATGAAAGCAAAGAAGACAATAACGACAAGGACAAGGATGTCAACATGGAAGATGCTAAATAGGCTGTATAGAATATGAAGCATAATAAAAATAATACTATATTCGGTGTAAGAGCGGAGATTATTGCATAACTTTTGAATGTTGCAAAAAAAAAAAAGGAGGTGCCTTATACATCTATGGGATAGAATTCTGCAAGAACTACGATCTTATGCACTTACAACAAACTTTTCTTTGAAGAAACTTGTTGAAACACTTTCATTCGATTGAACATCTATTAGGGCTTTAGTCATAGAGCCTCTCGTTTGTGAATCAAGAACATTAAATCTCATGATTGGTAGAAGTTCCAGAGATGCAAGTCACCATAATAAAAAGTTCAGAAAACTGCCAATTACAGGAACTACTTCAAATTCTTCACAGTTGAGCATTTTGAAAACACCACAGCTAAATTTAATAGCCATTTCATCTAAGGATTTGTTGTTAACACCCATTATACTGACCAAATCACACTTTATTGATGCTTATTCTAAAGGCAAATGGAATTTGTCCAAAGTCCCATGTCCTCCGTGCATGCTAAATAACGGTTATATGAAACCTCCAGAAAGTTATAATGAACCGTCAAGGTTAAATGCTGTATCACAGTTTATTGAATTACCACATTGGCATGAAATGACAATTTTTAAACGATCACTTTCAAAGTTGCGGAAAACATTTCAGGTACCAGGGGTTGCTTTGTCAATGATTGACAACTACAAGTGCCACTTTAAAATTGAAACCATGTTAAATACTAGCTACGTGCCAAGATGCATCGCAATTGACTCACATGCCATACTCTCACAGGGGTATTTTTTATTATTGGATGCCACAAAGGATTGGAGGACTCGAGCCAATCCATTGGTAACTAGTTCTCCTTATATCCGTTTTTGGTGTGGAGTTCCCTTGATCACATCCACCCAAGAGGTGGTTGGAGTTTTATCAATATTTGACAGGTTTTCAAAAGACAACTTTAACGAAGAGAACTGTTCCGTATTAGAATCTGCAAGTAAAGAAATCATGAGTTTGTTAGAAACCCCTTTGTCAGAAATAATGTTCAAATTCAGTGGATACTCTGCAAGAACTAATAATACAGATTTTGTGTATGTGAATGAAGACTTGAAAGACTTGCAAAAGCAAATTGGCAGAGCAACTAGCAGTAAATCTTCTTTGGTATTTGAGAAAGACGGTTCAGGGGGGAGGTACTCACAAAATAATAATTATCGGTTTATAAAGTATGGTCCCAGTAGTATTAAACTGGGTGTCACCTCAAATGAACTTGAGAATGAAGAGCTTTCGAATGCACTTATCAAAGAAAGAGATTTGTGGCAATTCTTATTTTCAGTGGGATCCATGAAGAAAGCAGGTTCGGTGTTGTGCAGGATTTTGGCAACAAATTATCAGTTTGAATTGGTTTATATTCTTGAAATACGGATTGCCGAGCCGTATCTGATAGCAAAAGAGTTCTTTCCGGGTCATGCAGATAATGTGGAAGCAGAATCGTTCCAACACTTTAATAAATTGACCAAACGCAAAAACGTACATGACGAATTCATGACACGAGTTATTGGATTTTGTGGTACTAACTTTACCACGCAACATTTTGAAAGTTCTATTCATTACAAGGCATTCATGTCTGAGTTTGGGATAGAGTACAAGAATTTGAGAGGAAACTCTTTTTATAATCGAGGGATATTATTGCCATTTTTCAGGAACAATTCTGTACTTGTTAAGAAAAAAAGTACAGTGGTGGACAAGAGGTTTTCGGATGTTTATTTACGGAGTGGGGGGTTTCTTATTGCTTTGTTTTCTGTAAATTTGTACAAAGATATCGATAATGACTTGGTTTCAAATATTTTTAATCATGCCAGTACATATAGAAAAATATATATATGTACATGAGATATATACACGAACTTAAAGAATTTATGCGCCGTACTCTCTCATTAGTTCTAATTCCAAGTCCTCATTTTCTTCGGTTGTTTCCTTGGGACGGTCTTGATGTTGTGTACCGGAAGCTGGATGCAAATTTTCAGTATGAGCATCTATATTTATATCATCATCGTCACTAAAAGGGTCATCGGAGTCGACATCATTGTTGTGTGTGTCGGAAGTGATAGCATTTGTTTGTTCAGCCTTATCATCGGTGGATAAAGCGTCCTTGTCCGCTAAACTAGCAGCAGCATTCACCTCATTTGTTGTTTCAAAGTCTTCATTACTGTTAGAATCCACAAAGAGACCGTTTTTGTTTGAAGAACCTGGTACTAAAGCTGACATATGCATAGAATTCCATTCCTCATTACTAGGATCCGTTGTATTCTCTTCCTCTGGGATACTTGGTGCGTCTTGATTTTCATCAGCTATTATTCCCTTGGCAACCTTTAATTTATGCAATTCGGCTGCTATTAATTCTCTTCTATACAATCTGAGTTGTGGTGACCTAGCACCGAGTGCTCGAATTAAGTGGATACAATCTTTAAAAGTTGCCTTTGGAAACAAGCCATGACACCACAATTGATAGAATTGCAATACTGAACTCAAGTTCTCATACTCGTGCTCAAATTTCTGGCTTTTTGATATTGAGCTTCTTGGTTCTGAATAGAAGTTTTTATCATTCTTCTTAAGTGTTCTTAACAATTTGGAATGTGTTTTCACAAGTAAGGGTATACCATTGTGGTTGAAAATTCTCTGATTATCAACTTTAGCTATTTTGGCACGCGTTTTTAGTTTGATTGGTTTGTCCAACCCAAGCAAATCACCATCATCTTCGTGTGTCTGTGCAGGCTGTTGGGTCGAGGAGTCTCTATCAAGTTCTAAATCATGTTGTGTATTATCTATATTTATTCCTTCTTCTGTTTCGTCCATCACATATGACATGGTAGGTATCGATTATGATAGAAACAACAAAAATAAAAAACAAAAAAAAAATATCCTGAACAAATTTGGAACGCGTTTATTATGGTCTACGATTTAATGAGATAAAATGAAGATCGTAATGGGAAGACGGAAAAAGAGAGAAAAAAAATCTACAAACCTCTTCGTCATCATCTCTGTAATAGCAAAAAAATGTATTTTTCAGAATACTTGCCACGTTTAAATTCAATATCAGTAGCTCTAGATGTCCAAAGTGGTTTCAACATTGATGAAATAAATCGAATTAGTATTGCTGGAGAATTGCTCTCCATTGAGCTAAAAAACAGCCCACCTATTGACGTTCATCTACCATGTAAAGCTTCACAAGCAAGCATAACAGGATTGAAGTTAGCAAATAACACCGTATCATTTGGAGTCAAAATACATGAAAAACGACTTGACTCTACTGTACCGTTTACTGATCAAGCTATTGAAAAATGGTCATGTAAAGACCTTTCACAAACTCCGAAAATAGGTAGAAATCATAAATTCATATTTGTATGTAAGAATTGCAACAGTGAATTGATTGATTCATCTCAGTATGATTTTAAAGATATGCCATCAGAACAATGGTATGAGATGATGGATTTTTGGCACTGCCACAAGCCAGAGAACTACGAGAAGCATAAGAAAGAATACAAAGGTATACTAAAACCAGACAATAAAACTATTATCATCGGCTCTTACTATCTACTAGAGAAATCTAACAGGAACATCGTCAAAATTCAAGACTCAATCACTTGCAACAAATGTGGTCAACTACTTGGTGAAATGTTTCAGGGTACTTTGAAAATTTTTAAATGGTGTGTCGAGCTACAGTTTGAGAGTGGAAATGCTATCCATAAAGAGCAGTACCGTCCTGGATTGTTTATTTATAATATCATTTTGGATAAAATCAACTTTTCTGCTGTGAGGAAATTCAAAATAGAAGTTGAAGCTCAAAGTAAGTTTATCTGGATTATGAGCCTAGGCTTAAATGTGGTGATTGATGGGAAAATATGTCATAATGCACTCAAAGTACTATGTGCGGACAATGTGTCTAAAGAAGAATCTTATGAAACTTTGGATGTGCCGTATCCAGAAGTTGCAAAGCTGTTTTTGAATGATATAAAGACCATAAACAGTTTAATGCCGGTTTCTATGAGAAGTGTATCTATTGGTACTGATAATTATTTAATTAGTTATCTAAGCTACATCTAAGGTTTTCAATTTTCAAGAATCTCCTTTACAATTGGAACAACTTGCTTTCTTGACGCACTTATATTTCCTTGGTTAAATACTTTGAAGTTGCCGTGGCTGCTTAAGGTTTCAACTGTTGATACAATCTTGTCGGCTCCATAAACTTCATTATTGAGTTGCAATTTTGTTTCTGCCAAATTGTGCAAATTGTTGAATTTTTCGTTTTCCAGCTTTTTGTAATAGTAACCGAATTCTCTTGTGTACTTGTCATTGTCCTTCCGAGTGAAATGAGTTCCAATAATCAATAAATCAATATTGTTCTCTTCAAGTGTTTTGATCAATGTTTTTTCGATTTCTTCCTTGGAGTAATTGGCCACAATCCATTTGAATGCCTTAGTGACTGAACTGAACCCAACTCTGTCACCATTATCAAATGTAAATTGTTTGTAGTCCTTACGCAAAAGATCAACAAATTTGAATCCTGAGACATCTTTCTTAGCTGCCTTTAAAGTAGAATAGTAGTTGGTGTATGGATCTTTATCTCCAGAATTTGCAAACAACTGTATAAATTTTTCATCTCCTTCTAATGCTTTTTGGTAAATGGAAAAGGCTTCCGTATCTGGTTCTTCGACTTTTTGAGTCATACCGGATGTGTCAATGAGCAACGGTCCCAACAATAACTTTATAGCTTCAAGTTGAGTTTCTAAGAATTTTGAGGTATTATTTTTAAAGAATTCATTGTAAAAATAATTGAAAACTAAACTGGAGTTTGATCCACAAGTACGTATAATTCTTGGTTGCGATTCAACAAATTGTCCTTCATCCTCATGGTGGTCAATAATTCCTACCACTTTAAGTTTTCCGGCTCCAAATGCTTCGTGTAGCTCATCTCCTTGGATGTTGTTGTGATCAACCAAATTGATCAATATTTGATCTGATTCCTTGACAATGTTTTGAAAATCTTCTACAAAAAACAAAAGATCCTCGGTTATAGAATAGTAATCTAATAACGTTACTATATCTCTTCTTAATTTCAAGTCTCTTCTAGGGATATTAATCAATGGAATTATGTACTGTTTACTATGCAAATTGGAAAAATAAGCAAAAGTTAAAGCACTAACAACTGAATCCATGTCAGCTGACTGATTACCAGTGACAACGGTAAGTGGGGAGTTCAAGGACTTGGACTTCAATTGTTGTCTTAAATTTGTTAAGTATGATTTAATTGACATGACTGTAGTATTAAGAACAACCCTACTGGAGATGATTTTTATTTTTTATGAAAAGAGAAGATATCTTTAAATAGAACGTGCTTCCTCTTCACGTATGACGATTTAATATTGTTGAAGATCAACAGAAAAATTAAAATAAGCTCAACGAAAAGCCGTGGTACAAATATCCACAATTGTATTCAATTAGACTTTTAATGATAGTAATCGCTTTTTTTTTTTTATTATTTTAACTTTACATATACAAAGAAAACAAATGCAAATACAGGCTATAAACAAAAACAGTGATAGTCAATATAGTAAACATACTACTTTTATTTACCATAATGCAACTTGATGTCTAACCATTGTCTAGCTTTAACTTCCTCAGGAGTCAAGTAAACATCACCATAAGTAAGCGGTCTGAAATAGAAGAAGAACCAGATAATAGCAGTAGAACAAGCAGCAACAACAGCAATAATCTTGTACTTGTTGACCCCAACAGGCTTGCCATTTGGTCTAGCTGAGTTGTTGGAGCAAATGAATTCAACAAGTCCACCAGAAAACAATGCAGCCACCAAGTGTGCTGGTAAGTAATGATGCAAAAACTTTTGACGGTTCATCAAGAAGAATGGCAAGTAATGGGCAGCCCAGCCAACAAACAAAAATCCCAAAGTGTTGTACAATCTTGATCTTGCTCTGTCGCTTAACACGTGTACGTTACGACGACGTGTTATTTGATCAGCCAATAAAATACCGATATAAATCGACAAGAAACAAACTTCTAACCAGAACCCAATGATGTTTCCAATAAAGAAAATCTGTTTTTTCTCGGTGTTGTCGTTGTAGAAGGAAACCCCAGATAATGCCAAAGGCCATTCACCAGGTTGTGTTGCAAATGGATGTTCTGATGATAATTGATTGTTATGATGGAACATTAACATTTGTAATTCCCACCACTTTCTTAAAAATGGTAAAGTCTTGACTTTTTTAGGAACATACTGGTTTCTTGGATCGGTGCTTTGCAAATTGGTGATCAAATCGAAATTCCAAATATTGTCCTTATCTGGGATTTTTTTATTACCACTGACTTCTTGTTGGTTGAAAGCCCATTCTGGTAATAATTCATCATTATGGGTCCACATAGCTACCACAGTATCAACATGTAAAATTCTCAAGTCAGTTGCTAACGTTTTGATCTCTTTTTTATTCTTTTCTTTCTTTGGGTTTGAACCTGGAACATGCAATCTCAATCTAAATAATGTCTCATTGTAACGTTGTTGGGCAACGTCGTCATAAACAACAGTAAACTCTTCATTGGTTGGTTTCAAAGGTGAAGCCACATCGTGAGTTAATAAATAACCACCGGTACCAACGTGTCTAAATCTGACAATGTCATTTGTGTAAACTTTGGTGCCTTTGTTGGCTCCTTCCAGAGTTGGAACTATTTCCCATTGGTTGTTTGGATCATTGGCAGCATTTTCCTGTACTACACAAGTAACTTGTTGTCCATTGGAAGAAATTCTTCCATCCTCGTAACGCAATGGATACTCGTGTTGGTGTGAATGCAAAAATGCACCAGTATCTTTGTGCTTGATAGTAATTTGATCAAAATATTGCACTGGTTTGGAGTGAGCAGCTAATGGCGACTCCAACAAAGTTTCTTGAAATTCACTAGACATGAATGCATCACCTGGGCCAGATCTAGTCAAAATGGCAAAATGTAAGTAGAACCAATACAAATAAATGCAGAATGGAACAATTATAAGAGCCCATAATCTGGCAAAAAAGTGTTTTGCAAATTCTTGCAAAGTCAACCCTTTCCTATAATCTAACAAGATCCATAATTCGTGAATAACAGCAATACCAATGGTAAGATATGTGAAAACACCAACGTATTTCGTGGAGATAACACATGATAAAGATACCCCTGTGGCTAACAACCAGGTCCACCATTTCGAAGAAAATGACTGTTTTCTAAATGTTGAAAACTTGGAATACGAAAATATAGTCAATGCAACACTGAGAATTAATGTAGCATCTAACAAAATCAATCTTGAATCAGTGACTTGGGCGTTATCAAAGCACACAATTATACTAGAAAACAAACAAGCTGCAACGGAGAACCCTAAAGTTTTCATGGTTAAAAACATAATTGGGACAATTGCGGCACCTTGAATAGCCAGTAAAGATCTGTATGCAATATATGGAACATTATTTTCAATGTAAGAGTCACCAATGGCTTCAAATTTAAATTTACCATCGTAGCCAATAAGCCACCCAACAAATGCAATTAACAATTTGGCAAAAGGTGGGTGCAAATCAAAGAAATAAGTACGTTCTAAATAGTAGGACGCAAACTTACCAAAATGGACTTCATCAAAAACAACTTTATTTGGAGTGCCTAGTTTTGTGAATCTAGTGTAAATTGCTAGAAGGGTTACCAAAGTTAGAGCTGCCAAGTATTTATACTCTGGTTCTTTTGGAGGAACAATTGCATTCAAATCGAACTCAGTTTTCTTATCATCAAATTCAATGTTAGAAGTTGTTGGCGATTTCCTGCCGCTGCTATTACCGCCTCTCTTTTTTAAAGTCTGTGACATGTTTACTAGAATTGACACAACTCAATCGTGAAGGAATTGGACAGTTGAAGAAAACGAAAAACGAAAAACAAATTAAAAAAGAAAGAAGTAACAAGAATGGTGGAGATCTATATTATATTATTTGGAGAGAGAGTTTTTCAGAAAAAAAATTTCAGTGTGTGTTTTATCAGACAATGCGAAAACACAACACGTAAACCAAAATAGACAAAAAAAAAATTATTCAATAATAATACCAACTAAAAGTTGCGTGTCGGCTTAGGGGAATCAATTATGCACGACTTATGTCCATAATACTGTTAATTTCCCCCTCCATTATTACATTCCCTATTTTCTATTTAAAATTAATAGCTTGACAACGTGTTAGTGGCATCACATTAATTTCTTAGATCTCTTTTGATAACCACCTCTGCCTCTTATAATTGGAATTGCTTGCTGTGAGGCAGCTGGAGTACTTGTAATAGGTGCAGAATTATTGCGGATAGGTTGTGGTGGGAAATAACTACTTGATAGTTGTCCCATAGGAGTAGAATGCTGTATAGCAGTAATGTCATTACCAGAATGATGATGGTGAGGCGATGGCTGTTGTTGTTGTTGTTGTTGTAGTTGTGAAGGTGAATAAGCCGACGAACTAAATATAGGATCATACGAGTCATGTCTCGACAGCTTGTTGCTGCTGGTGCTTGGCCTTGGTGTGCCAATAGGTATGGAAATTGGCTTTGATGAAGACAACTGTAATATTTTTGAGTTTTTCTCTTCAAGAAGATTCTCATATTTCAATATAGTGGTCAATAGGTCTTGAATTTTCTTTTCGTTTTCTTTGGTGAACGAATTTAGGTTTTCGTGAAGATTCAATTTTGAAGTTTTTAGCTTTTCTTCGTACTTTTTAACCATCTTATCATAGGCTTCATTGGATGATTTAAGCTCCTGTGCAGTTTGGTTATATTTTTCATTGACAAGTTGCAACTTTGTTCTCAAGTCGTAGACGGTAGCATCAACTTCTACATGTGACTGAGTTGTGGTCTCACTATCTGTGGTATGCATTTCTTCAGGTCTCTCTTTCAATTTTTCTTCCAATGCTGATAATTTCAATTTTAAATTTTCAATCTCATAATCTTTGGTGGGTATAACATCCTTTATTAATAGATCATACTTCAGTAAATCAGAAGATGTCTTGCTGATGGTGTCATTGAGCTCTCTGGTCAATTTTTCTTTCTCCAAGTTCAAATCTTCCAATCTTTTAATCAATATTTTCTTTTCCTCGTCATGATCAGTGGATAATTTTGTCAACTTTTCTTTTGTCTCATCCAATACAACTTTTAAACTCTCATATTTAGTATCAACTCTTGCTTCGACAGTTTCTTGTTGTTTATTTTGCTTTAATTTCAAATAATAAAACTTGTTCAAATGTTTCATGTAGCTTGAAAATTCTAACTCATTTTTGTACAATAATAACTCTCTCTGGTAAAAATCGATCGCAGTTCCGCTAATAGTTTTAGGAATATTCACAGAGTTTAAGGTAACTGTGTCGGCATTATTTTTCACTCCATTTGAAAGTGGTGATGCTTTGAACACACTTGATGTCTCCACGTTTGTGGTTGGTGATGAAATTGGTCGAGACAATCTTAGTTCGTATTTTCCCTTGTCATTAATAAAATTGTTTACAGACTTCTTATCGTCATTATAAGACGAATCATTGTCTCCTTGTTTTGCATATAATTTTTCATGTGTAGATAGTAACTCCGGAATAGGGTCCGTTGTTTTGTGATTCTCCTGAAAGTTTCGAAGTGATAATGAGGAGTTGCCCATGATATTATCAGACAGTCCACCATTGAATGATATATCTGCATCAGAAATGTTGTCGTCGCTAAACTTGACTTCTTTGAATTTAACTCCATTGTTGGAATCATCTTCAATCATCAAGTTTGTAGGTATTATAGACATTTTTCTGCCATTTATGGCTTGTTGTGATAGAAGTTTGTTTGTATGACTCTCCTTAACATTGATATACATTGGACCAGCCAATGATGAGTTCCTTGAGAGTAGATGATGTGATTCATTCTGACTGACTGAGTCACGCTTTGAAAACCAAAGATCATGAGGTATGTTGTTTCTCTTGAAAGCTTCATCGGCCATAATGTGTGGGTTTAAACTCAAACATGAAATAGCTATATCTTCCGAAGAAATCGACCCTGTGTTTTGTTGTAGAATCCATTCAACGGGAGCTTCAAGTTCACGTTGTTGAGAAGTATCTAAACTGATCATCTTTGGATGTAACAATAAAGATTGTAAAAACTCTTTACTCTTTGCGATGGCAAAAGATTCCATTTTGGTTGCATGTTCGATGTTGGCTTCAATTCCCTCGAGCAACACCAAAGTGATTAATTTTGGTTTATGCTGTTGCAAATACTTCAACGGGGCTGCTGAAAATTCGATAAAGTTCAAGACAAATAGCCCATACAACAAAGTCCCATAATATTGCCAGTCAAATATGATTTCAGTCGCGTGTGCTTCTTTCCCTGTATTATCGATTTTCCACGACAAGAAATCTTCACTCATGTAATTCATAAACAATTCATAACGGTTTGTTACATATTTGTTTAGCTCATGCCAGTTAACTAACCTCAAATAGATGGCAAATAAGTCCGGTAAGTGTTGACCAAGTTTAGTACTAACTTGTGGTATTAGCATCACCAACACAGTGGCCGAAGCAAAAACTGATGCATCATTAAAATCATATAGAAGGCATTTCAATAGATCTGAAAACAAATCTGATTCAATAATATACGAGACCTGCGAGCTTTGTGTAGCAACTAATTTCAGGAATAAATTTAAAGTTTCTAATCTTTCAGTTGGATCCTTCAAATGTTGATCTAGTAATTTAGTGTAATTAGATATATGCTTCAACCCATACTCTTGAAGCAAATTTAAGCAGTTGAATTTAATAAACCGCACCCTCTCTTGATATGACTGGCTATCATTCGGTTCCAAGTTTAGATATTCTAGCCTTTTATTGTTGTTGAGGTAAATCTCCATGATCTGGTGCATGACTATACTTCCAATTCTTCCTCTTTCAAAGTTTAGACTCTCGTCATTTGTTTGCAAATAGTTGATAGCTATTTTCCTAATAAGATCTCTTGCTTTATCGACAAATTGTGAAAAGTATCCTGCACTATCCAACGCTGGTTTCAAATATGTTCGTAGCCACAAATTAATTTCATCAATATTAAAAACTGACAGGACTTCTTTGAGTATATCAAGAAACACATATTCACGTAATATATCTTCAGATGGTTTTATGTATTTATCATATATTACGTACAATTCATCGTTCATACTAGTTGTCAGTAGAAGCGTTGCCAAGTTATTATGCTTGTCCAAATACTGGGTCATTACCTCATCTAAATTTTGACGGTGCTCTTTCTGTTTTTCATCGTCGGGCCAGTCTAAGAATAACGTTTCTATGGCCTTAAGAAGGGACCTTGATGACCCTGACATTATTAAGAGGGTGATTAATTATCCTGTCTAGTATTTTGGTAACGATATCAAAAAAAAACTCAAAAAAAAAAATTCTTTTCATTTCTAATCTGGAGGAAAACTATGTCTTGAAGACGAGATACGAGTTTTCATAGTCTGACTTACATCAGAAACTTGGCAATTTTTTTTTGACTGAATAATTGAAATGGTACAGTCTTTGCTAAATGTCATAAATGAAGTTGACTCTTTTCGACTCAATGATACTTACTATAAATTGTTAACGCACGATGCCAGGGCAGTTTTAGGGTATATTGCACCTTTTGTTGCTCAATTCTTTCAACATACTCCATCATTTGAATTTGATGGTGATGCCAAGACCATAAAGATAGGAAGTGAATATGATTCCTTTGAGAAACGAAATGCCCTTTTTCAAGATATTGGTAATCAATGGAGACAGTATCCTAAGTTTCACGAATTGCTTGATAAAGGTTGGAGAAATGAGTTGTACACTGTCTATAATCCGAGCAGTGTCCCATACATGTTAATTGAAAGAGCATTCTCAGTTTTATTGGGGGTAGTAACGTATGGTGTTCATATTAATGGATACGTCCCTCCAGAGAACTCATCAAATGGGAAATTGAAATTCTGGGTTCCTCGAAGATCAGCTACAAAACCAACTTATCCAGGAAAATTAGATAATACTGTTGCAGGTGGGTTGGGGTATCCATATGGCCTAACTGAAACTGTCATCAAGGAATGCTTTGAGGAAGCTGGATTGGAGGAGGAATTTGTAAAGTCGCATATTAAAAGCACTGGTGTCGTGTCATATATGTACTTGACAAAAGATGGAAGAGTACAACCAGAGGTAGAATATACGTATGACATCAAATTTGACGATGAAGAAAATATTATCAAACCGCAAGATGGGGAAGCTGAAGACTTTCAACTTTTGGATGTTGATCAAGTATTGGAAAAACTTCATAACAAGGAATTTAAACCGAATTGCGGGTTGATAATAGTGGATTTTTTGATTAGACATGGTCATATTACTCCAGAGAATGAGCCAAATTATTTAGAAATTGTATCAAGATGTCATGTTGCGATGCCATTTGCTACTAGATAGAACACAGGGGTGGAAATGTATTAGACAATCAAACTAGGTTGTTGATTTATATAGAGCTGTTAGGGTATCACCAGTACAATGCAAATTGTGAACATTGTTCTTACTTCAAAACTCTGTAGGTGAGAAGTGTCCTTAAAAGAAACAAGGCCAACCTTGATATAATAGTGTTGGGATAACGATTTACAAATACATAAATTAGAACAGTAACTCGATTGTAGCATATAAGGGTTTCAATAACTAGATCCTATTCTACGATACAGACCCTATAAAGCTCCATTCTTCACCAAAGAGCCTTCTTCATACATTTGATCAATCTCATTTTGGAAGTATTTGGCAGCAATTGGTCTTCTGATTTTCATTGTTGGTGTAATGACACCCTTTTCAACTGTCAAAGGCTCAAAAGAAACTGTGATATTATGCAATTTTTCAAAACCTTGCAACTCCTTAGCAATGACCTTGTTCATATCTTGTAACATAATCTTTTTATTCTGAGGAGAGTTCAAAAACTGGAGAATATCTGCCTCTTTTTCAATCTTATCATGAAATCTCTTCTTGATGTAACTGGCAATGGTTGTTGGATCTAACCCTACAACACCAACAAGATATGTTTGTAATGAATTACCATGGACAAACAATTGAGAGATATAAGGGAATTGTGCCAAATATAACCCTTCAATCTTCTCTGGACTGACGTATTCCCCTTGTGCCAATTTGAAAAAGTTTTTCACTCTGTCTATAATGTTGATTCTTCCAGTAGCTGCGTCAATGTGTGCCACATCACCTGTACAGAACCAGCCATTTTCGTCAAAAGCTTTGGCTGTTTCCTCAGGGTTCTTGTAGTAACGAGGGAAAATTTGGGGTCCTCTTAATAACAATTCTCCACGAGGACCTACTTCATCTTTAGCAAAGTATCCCATTTCTGGAATGTCTCTCAATCTCATTTCTGTTGACACACCAATTGGACCTGACGAGAATTTGTTGGCATGGCCAGGAGACACAGAGCAACCACTAACACTTTCTGTTAACCCGTAACCAGAGTGGAATCCCCGTGGTAAATTCAAAGCTGCCCTTAAAAAGAAATAAGTTTCCTCTGCAAGCGGGGCTGATCCAGTAACAAAAAGCTCCACATTTTTCATACCTATCTTTTTCCGCAACAGATTCAACAACCAGTCGTAAGCCAAATTGCTAGGATTAACATGGTCTTCCTGTTGTTGCAACTCCAATTTATTATTAATGGCTTTTGTAAACAAATACTTCATTAAGGGCTTGTCACTGTCCACTGTTTGGGCTTTAATTGCTGCCTCCAACTTTGTATAAACTCTTGGCACTAAGCACAAAAATGTTGGCTCTAATACCTTAATGTCCTCAAATAAGGTTGTTGGCAGTGGACCCTGAGGATATCCAATCTTCATACCGGATATTAAACCATATTGAAGAAAAACTCTCTCGTATATGTGGGCCAAAGGCAAAAAACTGTAATGGATACGTCCAGGAACCAACCCAAATCCAGCAACGTGAACAGTGATTCCACACACCAAATTTTTGTGGGTTAAAACGACCCCCTTAGGTGCAGCACCAGTGGTACCTGAAGTGAAAGATATGGTGAAAACATCATCAGGTTTAGGTGGGATTGGTGCCAATGGGTTAAGGGACCCCAATTTTTCAACTTGACCCATATCAAACAAACTGATTGAATTCTCATGAGCTAAAGAAGTCAATTTGTTATCTTCCAACTCCAATTTGTCCATGGAGATAATGGCAATTAAATTCCGTAATTTTTCTGGGTTGTTTTTCTTTAATTTGATCAAATCAAGAACCTTATCTTTTGTACAAACAACTATAGGGGATTCCGTCAATTCCAAAATGTATTCACTAGTTTCTGGGCCCAAAGTGCTGTACAATGCAGTATTGGTAATTGAGTAGGCAACACAAGTCAAATCACACAAGGCCCATTCTGGACGATTATGTGAGTAAACAGTAAGTACAAATGAATCTTTGCTCTTTTCTGAATCATAACTCAATTTTTTATGAGTATCGCTGTCAGTCTTGTACGGATTGTTTTCCAACACGTAAAAAATACCTGATCCAAGATTGTTACGTCTTTCACGTATTTCATGGTATGTTTGAAACGTGTATGCTCCAAAAGTACCGTCGCTATTTTTGATTCTACTACCAAGACAAGGTTTGTCGGCATTCACCGCGGCACTTAATTCAAAAGTATCATACAACGTGTCAATTCCAGGGTATGGAGTAGAAAACAAATGTTTAGGATTATAAGCATTTCTGTAAATGTGGGAATGGCCTGGTTCTTGAGAGCTTGGAATTGCCACAGTGTTCGAGATTTGGTTTGCGTCAAGATTTTGTTTTTGAATTGTATGGTAAATATGTTCTGGAGGTTCTCTTAATAATATTGACATGATTTATTGGTTTTCCTCTTTATAAAACAAAACACTTCTTTTTGTATTGGAAGAATGAATTTAAAAAAAAAAATGTGTTAAAATCAAAGAAATATTTTCCAGTCCTGTTGTTGCCATATATATAATTACAATTTGTGTTTAAGCTCCATCTTTGCAATTGTCCGTCTTAGTTTTTTTTTTCTGGGGCATACTTCCAGTTTCTCTTTTTTCCTCCCCACATTCAATACCCATACTGCATAAATTATACAAACTCATTACTAGTAATGGTTGGGAGAATCGGTACTAAACCTAAGAAAAGAAAAACCTTACCGAAATCTACCCCACCTACTAAACAGCACTTAATGGAGTACACCAGATCAGTCCGGATATCAATTATTTTCCGCAAAAACGATATGTTATCTTGGTACACCAATTTACAAAATGCATGCTTGGATTCACCCACTTCCTTCTCCACCATACAATTTGGATGCTCTAACTATATTTTATACTCTATTGAGTTGAACGGATATTTTATCTTTGATTGTCAGTGTTATATTTCCACTACAGTTTCTTATAACAAGAGATATTACGTTATGAATTTTAAAGTTTATTCCTAATTTGTGATAGCATCTCGCGTATTTTTTTTACTTTGTCAGATAATTTATTTACTTTGGTGTGTAGACAAGAATTTTACGAAACCTGTTTTAAGAGTCATACTTGGGTAAAAGTATTTTAATATTTAAAAGGATATCAAAACGAACAGACTACAGTTTTGATATCCTTTGATATGTTTTGTGTTTGGTTGAAGTTATTGTGGTAAATTGCTCTACAATTTAGACTATTATCAATTTTTTCTTTCAATTCTTACACCAAATTATCTCAAAATCACTTTTCAATAGAAAAGCCAGAAATAACAATTCCTACTTTTAGAATAACAATTGTCACTATTTTTTGTGGCATTAGGGTCAGTATTCTCATGCTCTTGTCATCACAGTAATTACACATTTTATATATACTTGTTTTGTGCATCAATTTAAAATATGAAAAGTATAACCACAACAAATATCTAATCCTTACCAACATAATTAGAGAAGGAAAATGATATTATAGCTCATAGACTTGTTAAAAAAGTCAACTTCTGATGACATCAAATTGCTTCGGTGGCTTAGTTGGTTAAAGCGTAAGTCTCATAATCTTAAGGTCGCGAGTTCGACCCTCGCCCGAAGCACTTTGGTTTTATTTTTTTGATTTTCAATCTTACCATTTTACTTAAGTTTTTATAACCATCTATTTTACCAGGAATTAAAGACCTATAGTAATCACTAGTTAAACATAAGATTCCACCAAGATAGTGTTAAACCTACTACTGTGTAAGAAAAAAATTGTTAATGTTTTGTTGAATCTGTATCTCTCTTAGATCTTTTCGTTCACTTTTCTTTTTCTGGGGAGGACAAAATCTGATTTACTGTATTCTTTGTATTTATTATATCCATTATAATACCTTATAAATTTTTCAAAGTCTCCAACAACATGACAAGCTTACGTAAAGCCTCATTTTTTGAAAGATATCAAATATGCCGTACTGAAAACAAGTATTATCTGAATTTTAATATAACTGTTGAATACCCTTTCCCTATAACAAAAGCCAAATTATCCCGAGCCTTATCACACTTAATTAAAGATAATCCAATTTTAGGTTGCAATTTCTTTGGTAGCACTGACAATGATTATAGAGATTATGTATTGAAGAGTATCCCCATTACATTTGACTCTGTTGTTGAGTATACTGAATATGATGTCAATCCAGAATTTTTTGAATTTTTGAACACTATTTATTTTGAAATGAATTGTACCAAACCTTTATGGAAATTATTTATAAAAGACAGTATAATAACTATTTGTTGTAACCATGCTTACTTTGATGGTAATGGTGGAGCATTCTTCCATAAAGAATTATTTCGATTATTACTAGATACCAGTGATGATGCTGAATTTCAAAATGTTTTGAGTAAAGAAGTGGATTCATTGTCTGAATCAGTAACTGAGGTTTGTTCCTTATACAAAACACCAATATGGTTTTTAATAAGAGGAGCTTTGCAATTATGGTTACCAAATTGGATGAGAAAGTTAGTGGCTTACTTCACTTATCCAAACATCAATAAATACCCAATGTTTCAAAATAAACCCATATCGTTGAATCAACATACAAACTTTAGTGTGATTAATTTGAATAATGATATAGTGTCAAAAATGTTAGCCATTACCAGATCTACATCAACAAAGTTAACGCCATGGCTCATTACCATTGCCTTACAAACATTTCAAGAATTTCACCCTAATAGGTCTATGTCTATAGCGATTCCATTAAATGGTAGAAGGTATTATGATTTGGATATGTTTCAGGTTGCCGTGGCTGAAAGTAGTATAGATATCGAACCAATCACCAATCCAATTGCTACCACAAATTACATTACAAAACGTTTACAACGTGATCTTGACTCTCGTCATCCATTCTATTTTGTTGGACTTTTGAAATACATTAATATTGGATCGTTTCTTAAATCAAAGATAGGTACACATAAACGGTCAACCATGGAGATTTCGAATGTTGGGAAAATGCCATTACCATGTTGGTTCAGTCAAGATAATGGGTTCCTGTCTCATTTACAATTCAATGTGGTTTCATCACCTCAAGGAATGAACATAGTGATAGGACTTCTTGATTTAGATGTTGATAGTTATACTAAAGCGTTTCTAAAGCGGTTAATGGCTGTTGTAGATGAGTACATAGATACTAATTAAAATCTAAAACACTATAAAACTGCTAATAAATCTTCTTCAATTTTGTTCATTGCATGGATCAACCTTTCTACAACTTTATTCGACTCAACATAACTATCATTGTTATCGATACTTTTGTTTTTCAATTTTTTCACAAGTAAATTGGGAGCAAGTAAAGATTCACCGAAATTCACTACTAATCGTAGTTTTTCCTTGTATGAACCATTGAATATAACACTGCTTAAAGAACTGTATTTGTATTTACTACTCGCCAATTTTTTTTCAATTTCCAATTTTCTTTCGATTTCCATATTATATTGCGGTATAGACACCATACTTGATCTTGTACTTGTTGTTTGTGACGCCAATTTGTCTATATCCTTAGAAAGTGACAAGGAAACACTATTAACAAGAAATGACAACTCTTTTTGGTACAACTGAGACGATTCGAGTAGCTTTCGTAATGATCCAACAGCTAAAAGATAATTTAACACATACATCAACGAAAGCTCTTGTCTTTCCAGTAAATTGATAATGAATTCATCGCGCTTATCCCTAAACATGCCCTTTTCATCTTCATCTTTAACGTATAACTTTAAATTCAAATTAGGGAAAGCTAACAAAATTCTGAAATAAATCTCTGCCAATTTGGCATATTTTTTGTCATTCACTGATAACGACACTAAATTGAATGAAACATAACGATAAAAATTCATCACATCGACCAAATTGATAGCATTGGAAGCAATCAAATTCATAGGTAGCTCAGGATCAAATTCTTGTAAAAGTGGTAAAATCAAGGGTGATTTACCCAATTTATAAACCGTTTCACTAAATCTAATAAGAATTTCAATGCCAACCTTATGATTAATCAAATACACCTGGATCTGTTGTAATACCGCATTAGAGATATGGTCAAATCTATCATCTTCCATTTCTTCAAGTAATAATAATTTTAAACATTGTCCAATCAAACTTTGCACTCTATTCTCAAACGCAACTACTATTGAAAGGGCATTATTGAAAAACTCACACATAAGTATACTCAATTCTTCTGTAGCTTGCATCAATTTAGCATTTAACACAATTGCCTTTGGACCAATAGATTCAATTTCATACGGTTGTGCATGTAGATACAATTGACTAAATGATTTCTTTAATTTGACCAAAGTAAATGTTAATCGATAAATTGTTTCCAACCATAGATATTGATAATCAGCCAAAGGTCTTTCTCCAAACAAAGTGTTGGCATTAGATAAAAATTCCTGATATCCTTCAATATTTGATTGTAAGTCATCTGCAGTTGTTTTGATAGATAAATTACTGAGTTTTTTGGGAGTTATTAGATCAATAGTATCAATAGAACTACGGACAATAGCTTCTTCTAATACCAGTTCATTAGCTTTCTTGCGATTTGATGATGATGAAGAAGATGAAGATGATATTGGTAACGACTCTGAAGACATTGATCACTAGATGACTGATATAAAGATTGAGCGTGTACTTTGAGATCTGTTAAATGGAGTCAAGAATGTATTTTTTTCTTCTTTAAAATTGAACCCGTAACTCATAATCGTTTTATTGAACAGCCTACACGACATACAATTATGCAAATTTTCAAATTCTACACTGTGTGTCACATTAACATACAATTTATACATACAATATTAACATAACTGACGTACACGTATCAAAACTAGTTTAGTAACTAGTTAATGTGGAAAGTGTTTAAATCATGCATAACCATACCAGCAATGGCAGCAGATAACATAGTGGCAATGGCACCACAGAACAAAGCAGATATAATACTTGAAGAAATATCTTTGGCTCTAGAATTGTTTGTCAATGTATTCAAAACACCCAAAGTAATACCCAAAGAACCTAAATTGGCAAACCCACAACAAGCATAGGTGGCAATTAATGTTCCTCTTTTAGACATTTCATTATAAGGAGCTTCATTTGTTAACAAATTATAAGCAACATATTCATTTTGAATGAATTTATAAGCAATCAATTTACTAACAAGCAAAATTTCATTACGCGGAGTACCCAACAAGAATCCAATTGGGTAAAAAATGTAGGAAAGCATCAATTCCAAAGTCAAATGATCAATGTTCCAATAGTTACCAAACCATGTTAAAATACCATTGCATAAGGCAACAAGTCCAATAATACACATACACTGAATCATCATTGTCCCGGCAATTCTCAATCCTAAAGTGGCCCCATTTGAAAATGCTTGCAAGACATTTTGAGGTTCATCTTTTGATTTTTCCCTTGCTTCTTCAGGGTCTTCAACTTTTGGAATCATTACTGTACCACTTGAGATTGGGTTTTCAAGTTCAGGGTATCTTAATTTTGATACTGCAAGAGATGCAGGAATTGACATGACACAACTACTAACCAAAGCTTGTGGATTAAGACCAAGACCAATATAACCAACAAGAACAGCACCACTAATGGTACTAAACCCTGAAGTCATGATTTGATGTAATTCTGCTTTAGTCAAATATGGCATCAAATCTTTAATTAAAATGGCACTTTCACCAATACCGATAAACGGAGAGGCAGCAGCTGTAATGGCTTCAGCACCAGAAACTCTTAATGTCCAAAAGAAAAAGTAAGCAAATTTTCTAATGGCCCATTGAATAACACCGAAATAATACCAAATATGAATGAACGCCACGAAAAAAGCCACTGAAGGTAACACGGTGAAAAAGAACATTCCTAATTGAGAGACATCTTTATTAGTTAAAAATGCCACCCCATCTTTGGCGAAACCCAATAATTCTCTTGCCAAAGTGGAAATGAAATTAAATACATCGTACCCACACTTAGTTCTCAAAACAAATAATGCAATAATAAATTGCATCAACATACCGCCAATAACCGCATTCCAATTAATTTTCGAAGGAGCTTTTGAAGTGACAAACAATAAGAATATGGCAACAATACAACCGAAAAAGGAGATGGCTCTATCTTTCCTTTTGGAATATTCAGTTTCTGAAGGAACAAATGTACCTAATAAAATAACACCAACAGTAATCACAGCACCAGTGATTAATCTTTGATATTTTTTTGATAAAACTTTATACACATAACCAGTAAAGAAATCCCAAACAATTTTGACTTTGTTTAATAACCATGGTAAAATTTTTATGTGCCAAGTGATCAATCTCACCATAATCATACCCCAAATAACCGTTGGAATCAACCATTGATGTCTATGTTTAGGTTGAATGACTATAGATAACCACCATGCAGTGAAAAAGCAACCGATAAAAATGTCAATTGCTAATCTGTAATAAGGAAATCTTATTTTCAATTTTTGGATATAAGTCAACTTGGATGCAGTGTTGCTTGATGAAGTTTCATCGATATTGGTAGTATACTCGTGTGATTGCAAAGCTGATTCATTTTGGAGCTTTTTTGTACCTGATTCCAAATCGATTGAATCTGAGGAAACATCTTGTTGATATGTTTCTGGAGTCAACTCTACAATGGATGGTGCTTTATCTGTGGACGGAGAAACCATATGGGCGGGATTTCAAAAAATAAAAACAGCTAAGATAAATAACTTATGTGGAGAATTTTTCTTGATTAAACAAGAATTAATGGACTGATTGAAGGTAAGATTTATGATTATGTGTCAATAAATAATATGACATGTATGAACTTGTTATTTTAACAATAATCCCTTTGGTTAGATAGAAAAATGAAAAATGAAATAAATAAATGAAAATAAAGAAAAATAAAGAAGGCAAATAATTTTTTTCAAGCAAAAATGAAACTGTCTATATTATATATAAATGATGAGAAGAAGGATCGGAATAATTCTAAAGATAAAGTTCAAATAATAATTAATTAAGAAAAAAAAAGAAATGAAATGAAAAATCTGCAATGGCCACCAGAAGAGGAGGCTAAAGGGAGGAGGAGGAGGAGGAGGAAGACCAGTAAATTCAATCAATATTGTGTATTACTAGTAGTTGAACAAGAGATTAGGCATTTTGATCATGTATAATAATGTGTGAAATTGATATTAAAAAAATTTTATGGATGCGAAGAGGTTAAAAATTGTATGAAATTTCTTGAATTTATTGTTTTTTTTGGGCTTTGTTATCTTTTTTTTTTTTAGTAGTCGTTTGACGTGTATGTGTGGTGATGTGTGGGCTTTGTGGGTTTGTGTGCTTTTGTGTGTGCCTCTCTGCCTTGCCGTTTTTTCACATTTTCTTTTTTTTCCGAAACCTGGTCACGTTATAATGTACCTGTGTCCTGTCTTACCAATTGGGGAGACCCATACTAAGTTTTACCTATGTAATTCAATGAGATAATGTTAAGCATAACTATATGGGTAGTATGAATTGTAGAAAATAAAATCTGAATGGACCGCCCGAAGAATAACAAAAATTCAAACACGATGGGAAAATTTTTCTGCCAATGCTTTGCTGCACAAGTGACAATTAAATTGCCGTAAAAGATTTTTAAGCAAAGAAAAAATTAAAAAAGAAATATTCAAATAAGCCAAACTAAAAATCTACTTCTATGTTTGTAACCCACTGGTGATCTTAACAACACTAATTTATTCCAAAGATAAGAAAAATTAACAGTTGGTGTATAATAATGAAAAATGCTCTCCAGAGTGCAGCATCCCATCACACACACTTAGATACGATAAAATCGTCTGTGTGTACCAAGAATGTTGGAGAGGTAAATGGTTACGAGAAGATCCTCGAAACTCAATTATAATAAAGGGGGAAAAGTTTCTTTGAAAACTTTTATCTTTTGAAAAAAGTAAGATATATTAAAGTCTTTTTTGTCTCATCCCTTCGTGTAAGTGATATAACAGGACAATTTGATGTAAGTAGAAACTTAAGAAAAAGATAAAATATAGAGGGAAGGAAGAGGGTGTCGGAAAAAGAAAAGGTTGAAATTTATGCGGAAAATTAATTACATGGGGCATCAACCCACACAGAATTTCTTTTTTTTCTTCTTTAGTTTGTTGCCGCACACACATTAATTCTCCTCACTTTTAGATGGAAATTGTATATCAGATCGTTCCTTTCTCACACGATGGAGAGAATCGCCTCATGGCAAAAAAATCCATAACCAAAATACCACAAAAATATACAAACAATGAAATACATTAGAGAATCACATATCCTTAGACCTACTCGGTAATCGAAATCTTTTGCTCTTATCTGTACTTGACTAAACAATACCGTTTAGTCCTTAAAAACTGTAATCGTGCTGATGTTGCCAGCTATTACTATACAAAATAGACTCCTATATACACAAAGATAAACTCCACATGTAAATTAACTAAATAATAATAAATGTGCCGTGGGCAACAGACAAATACTAAACTAGGTAGGATATTTATCTTTTTTCTCCACAAGTTTTTTACCATCTATTTGGTTCCCCACCCCCATCAATAATTTCGAAACCGCTTCAGTAGATCCAATCAATGGGCGCATCAAAATAATCGGAGAATTCTTCAATACTGTCACCATGGAATCCTGTATTGTGTCTGTCTCAGCCAATTCCCTTCTTAATTTAAGCAATTGCTTTTTGGTGAGTTTGAAATTAGTCCCCAAAGATTTGTATGCCGATTTCAAACCTTGCTCAATTGTTTCTGGTTGATTCGAATAAAGACTAACCAATTTTTCTTGTAGTTCTTCTTCATTTTCATATGCATAAAGTTGATACTCTTCATCTTCATCTTCGTCTTCTTCTTCTTCAGTAAGACCTTCATGATTGCCTTTGGTATGAGGTTGTAATTTTGCTAGTTTCTCTTCTGCTGGGGCTAGTAAAAATATTGATTTGCTGAGCAATTCTTTATTAATTCCATTAATCCTATTATCGTCCATATCTTCATCATCTAATTCAATATTGGAATATAGTTTTTTGGTATCGTAGCTATGAGTTTCAATCTTTGTTGATGCTTTATTCAAAATTTGTGAACTAACAAGTAGATTATTTTGGGATTTGGGTTTTGCAACTTCAACAGGTAACTCATCTGAAGCATTGGAGTTGCGTCGATTATCCAGTCCACCTAAATTTGGACTTCTTACACTAGAGCCTTCCCCACCTAACATTTCTTCCCCTTGTTCTAATAATACTTGTGTCCCGGAAGCCAACTTAACTCCTAAATTCAATATTTCATACCCCGTAGTCTTGGCAAATGAAACAGTACCCTTTTGTATACTTCTCCATAATCGACCATCTTTTTTGTATTCTGATATTGGAATTGCAACCAAATCTTTAAAGCCACCACCAATGTTAACCACAGACCTCAATGGAGACACACCCGATATAATACCAATAACCTGTGTCAGTTGAAACACAGGTAACCAAGCCCTGCCTAGCCCAATACCAATTTTGGGTGCACCCGGTATTCCAAATAGTTTGACTTTAGGTAAAGTTAAAGTGGACCCATCCAAAGTGAAAAAATTGGCAAATTCTCCTGCTTTACCAGATCTCAACCCAGCATAATCAACTTTCTTGGGTTTATAATCTAATTTCAACTTGATTGAACTTATTTCAAATTTTTGTATATAAACCATTTCATCTGGTGGCAATTCAAATCTTTCATCTTTAAATTCAAAGAACCTAACCAAAAAATCAAGGGCATCTTGATCTATATGCAATCGCAAGGGTAATACCGATACATTCATTATTGCTTCGCCAGAAACCATTGCAGGATCAGGTCTAACATTCAAAATTGAAACCTTCACCATACTGGTTCCAATTTCTCGATTACCAAGTATATTCATATAACTTAAAAACTTGTTCCATGTTGACGTAGACACATTATCATAAATATCAACTGTTCCCACTCTTAACTCGATAAAATTCAATAATTCATATTTCATATTCTCATCGGTTTTATCACGTCTAGGATCTCTTGTTGAATAAACATTGACACCAACCTCAATACTTTTCAAATCAAATAAAAGCTTGTGCTTTGCTGATCTTCTTAATTTTAGATTCTTATAACTCTTACCAGAGTTTGCAGTTGATACATCACGACTTTCTCCATCTTTGTCATTCTGAAGATCTAAATTGATACTGGTAGCCATATCACGTGCATTTTGATTACGAGGAGCAACCACATGAATTGATTGAAACAAAGTTTCTTGGAAGACATCTTCCTGAACTTCAATATCTCGAGTTTCAAATTCAACTTTACGCTTTTTCTCCTTCTCCTTAGCCACTGTTTTTGCTGTTTGTGCTGTTTCAAAATTCTTGACGGCTCCACGGATTGCCTTTCGAGTATCTTTCCAATCATATCCATCATGTAAGTATATTTTGACTTTCGACAAGTTGATGTTTATATGAAGAGGATCAACATGTGAATTATCATATAGTGATCGATTCCCCCTATCAAAGTGCCCCTCCTCAAACATTAATGATGACGCTTCTTGAGAACTGCTTTCACTTGTAGACCCATTTTCTGTGCCATTGAGATTTAATTCCGTTAATGTTTCTGTCAACCCTTTAAATATATTCTGATCAATACCCTGCATAACATTAATACCATCAGCAAAATCCACTTTCATTTTATCTTCATCTTTAAAATTCAATGGTAATTTCAAATCGTTAACCAACTGAATCAATGTGTTTGCAGTATCAGCACATAAGTTGAACTGACATTCATCTAAATTTGTTTTTAGATCCACAAATGTCAAACTGTCTTTAATTCCAAGTTTCTCGTTTCTGTCCTTTAATGCTTCTATATCGGTATTAAATGTAATTCCAACATGGGCAACATTAATCAAACCAAGATGAATATAACCCAACTTGGAATAATAGTCTAATGGCTGAATATAAACATAAGGTGTTTGGCGAGTAGCAGATGACGAAGACGATGATGATGAGGTACTGGGCTCACTAAATGGTAGAATGTTCTTCGTATCATCAATTAAAACCATGGATATGTTTCTAAAGGAACATTTGACATAAAATTGATCAACACCAAAGGAAATGTCAGAGTCTCCCTTACCAATAATCAAATAGCTTTTACAGCTCAACCTTCCTGGTGTTAAACCAACCATACAGTCATACATCGAATATCTGATATCTAATTTATTCTGGGATGAAGAATGTTGTGAAGGAGTCACTTTTTCAATAATTTCTTCTTCAACTGCGTCAATAATAGATTCCTCTTTATCCATTAGTAATAACCAATTTGTATAGTATTCAAGCACAAGATTTCTAGCAGTGATTTCGATTTTAGTCGTTTTGTCTCCAAGTTTACATTTGATCAGTAGCAATGGGAATTCGAGACTGTTGGGTGATAAATCTTGATATTGATGTATTAAATTCTCTACCAAATCACCTTTCTTTCTTTGTACCAGGACAGAAAGTATATGCCCTAAAATATCATTTTTCAACTTGTAAAAAGAAATATCCAGCATTTGTACACTAAAATTTCCAAATTTGGGAAATACATCGGTGATATTAAATGTTGCTTCTTTAAAACAAACTTGAAAACTTGCCAAAGTAACTCGAGTTGACCCCAAAAAAACACTAGGAGAATTATTAAATCCCAAACCGAGCCGTCTTCCTGGTCTTCGTGTAGAAAACAACGAAGAGTTCATATGGAGTGAGCTTTCTAATCGTTGCCTTTCTACGGGCTCATTTAAGAAAGAATTTTCCAAGGAATTAGACTGTGTTGGTGATCTTTCGATAAACTCATTAGAAAAATTCTTAAGTTTTTCTCCAATGAATTTCAATCTATCCATAGACACATTCAGGGAGAACTTTTGAACAATTACACTAAGTTTGGAATTCATAGTGGTTTTTCTAGGTAATGGATGTGTATTAGCAGATGTAGTAGTATTAGTCGATTGAAAATAAGCTCTGAACTCTTGGTTTTTAGTAATTAAGCTAACGTCTGTTAAAATGATTACACCCTCTACTTGAGTATCGCCATTAGTACAGTTAAGTAATATTTTTGATATTGTCAATTGCTCCTGACGAAGATTAAACTTGATGGGAAATACTATAAGCTGGAGCTGACAATCGTCTGATATTATAAAATTCACAAAAATTGTTGCCGTTTGTAAGATAAATTCACTTTTTGACAGCATTTTAGAATTATTGGTGCCACCACTCCATTTCTTATCTCTTGTATCCAACTTATCAATCACAGATTTGAGAAGTCCGTATTCATCATATATAGAGCTAACAGCTTTAGCAAAATTAGATAATATCAATAAACTTTGGAGATCAAAATTAAAATGTGCACTTTTAGCCATCAAAACAGTTACTTCTAAATCATCAGACTCTTCAGATTTCTTGAAAACTTCAAAACGAATGTCAGCTTTCGAAGTGGCACTACCTGTTGATGAAGATAATGACGATGACGTGCCAGCCACATCATTAGAACCGGAATATGATGGCGCAGATGATGGAGCACTTTGGGGTTTATCAAAATGAAAAATCTCATATGTATTATCATCTTCAAATCGTATAATTTTGAAGGTCTCAACACCTCCATATAGTAGTAATTCATTTTTCTGTTTAATATTAATATTAAAAAAAATTATATTGATACCGTTCTTGTTTGCAAATAAACCATTCTCAGATAATGCTGACGTTGCACTTATGACAAAACTATTAACTTTAAACCTATTGAAAAAAGGTTCATGTGAGGCATCGTCTGATTCAGATTGATCTTCAGGAATTTCATCATTGTCATTTGTATACTGTGGAAACTTTTCGTTCCTCTGAGCCAGCCTACTCTTTGTTTTCTTCTTTTGTTGATAATACTTGATTTTCAAACTTTTTGCAACTCCTTGAAATATTGAAACCAAGGTTGGAGTTAATGGAGTGAAAGCTAAATTTATGTTCCCAACCTCTATTTCTAAGTTCGAAATTGTGGACAATCCATCAAATTCAATTGTACAATCATCCATGTAAAATATAATTGGAGGATCCTCAGAATAGTCTTCCTTGTCTGTTGCTTTATTGTCCACCTCACCTGGTATTCCCGATGCTGCTGATTTTTCGAAAGATCGTGATGTTGCACTCATATATATCGAGCTTGCTTCCTCATGGGAAAAAACCATGCTATCCATTAAGGATTCATTACCATAATCGTCGTCGTCATCATCATTATCATTCTCGCTTCCATGCTTATTTGCATCCGTTGGTGAGTCATTATCACTACCTTGTTGTTTTTTCTGAGGAGCATGGCCAGATTGGAAACCTTCTCCTGGATTCACGTTAGGTTTCAACGTCCTCAATTTGACTCCCTTTATACTTACAGTTCTTGTTCCATTTGTACTGTTTATACTAACCGAATCAACTTCCATTTGAAGATCTGTTAGATCGGACACGATTTTTATCTTTAATGAATTGACTTTTATCAGTAATCTCAGTAATGCAATTTCAACTGCTTTTTGCATTACCCCACCTAATGCAGTAGTTTTATTACCAGTAACAGAGCTTGTTCGCCTTTTCGGTGGTATTGGTTTAGTAATTTTGTCATCTATATCATCTTCATCATCATCCTCCAGGGCCGGATCAGACGTTTCGTTCATATCAGATCCATCGTTGGTATTCAACATTATAGTATTAGCTAAATTGGCAGTACTCTGGGCCAACAGGAATGCTACTTGATTAGTCATATTCTCGTCAATATCAAAGTCAGGCGATATCACAATTTCGGCATCATTGACATCAATGTTCACACCACTTATACCTGATATCGTCGTTAGTTCCAACGATCCGATTTGACCATATCTTAAATTACATCCAGGTAGTTTACCCACTTTTTCTGGATCAAGTGCAACATCTTTTAAGATGATGTTATTTAATGACACCTCTTCAAGATTTGGCAAATCTATTTCGGAAAACAATGATAGTTGTTGCAACACATATAGAAGTAGTCTTTTCTGTATATTTTGAGGTATCCATTGAGGAATCATTTAGATGAGTTGTAGAAATGGATTTCTGTTGTGGCGATTATTACAATATAAGGACAAATACGAAACTTTTTACTTGTAATGATGTGTGGAGCAAGTTCAGATTTAACTCGTGTGGGAAAAATGGGCGGGAAGGGAGTGGAAAAGAAGGCAAATAAGATTATAAATTTATCTATGTTTAAAACAAACACCAATAGGATCGTACTAACTAGTTTATAGTATTATAATATGCAAAACAAAATGAATAAATAAATAAATAAAAAAAAAAGTAAGAATAAAATGAATTTGATTGGGAGGTATAGAGATATAAAATGAATCACTCTTTTATTTTCTTTATCGCTCTCTCTCTATATTACTTTTTTCTCTTCACCTTACCAACTGATTGATTGATTTGAGTGAGACTAAAAGGAGTTTGTTGTTGTACTGTGGATTAAAGTTGCATTCACAACCTGATTTGGAATTGTTTTTCTGTTCCTGTTTCTATTTGACACTAATACACTACTACATAATATTTCGATAAGATAAGAGAGAAACAACTTCTTACATCATACTTATTAATAAGTCATATATACATTATACCAGCATCTACTAAATACATGTCCCAAAAGGAACGGGCCTCCAATTCTTATGGGGTTTCAAAATATAGGTTTTACTATCACTCGAGTGGTGCTGCTTTCTACGAACACCTTCTTCCTCTTCATCATCATCATCATCTAAGACATGTTTCATTGGGTTGCTGGAAGTTGTCTCTGGGATTGGACCAGGCGACGGCGATAATCCTAATAAATCGTCCAAGGATGGTGGCAACTCAAAAATCTTCTTTGTACCGTGTAGGTTATTAAGCAGTTTATTCCAAGCATCCAACTTTTGTACAGTTTCTGGATCAATTTCAGATTTAACTCCATCGTTCACCACGTCACAAAGACCTTGCAAGATTTTTGCAAAACTAGGCAAAAGTGATTGTGATATCTTTTGTTCTATTAGTTTGAGACTGTCCAAAAATAAGATTACCAACTCATTCTTGTTGTGGACTGGCAGGGGAACATTTTCGTTTCTCAAAAGGTCTTGCATGAAATATAACACCCATTCCATTACTTGGAAGAGTTCGTCATACTCAAACTTTTCAGTAAAACCAAGCTTTCGATATACCTTCTTGTCCACAAAACTTGAAGGGGTCGCCTCAATCAATTCGATAGTCTTGGAAAAACATTTGAGTTTAAATGACAACCCCAATGCGTCAAATAATGGTTCATACAATTTTATAATCAAGGGATTGAATTTCAGTTTCTTATCTTTGACTTTTGAAGAAGGGTATATAAGGTAATTCTTGAGCAATAAAACATTCACTAATAAATCACAATTTTCTTTAGCAAATTCGACTATGTCCAGAACACACCTATGATATGTCGCAGCTAAATCGCTCGTTGTATCATTCTTCTCGTAAACCTTGTTTAGATCTTGTTTCCGTATTCGCTTGAACGCTTTCAAATTATTGTAAATCTGAGAATCTTCAATTCTTGTCCTTAGATCATTACTTCGAAATTCAACGGCATCAGTCAATGGCCCCCCAATAGAAACTTGTTTATCCTGATTTGCTTCTTCCACATGACACCAATAATTGTCATAAAGCCAAGTCAATGCTTTTGAACAAGTACTTCTCAATATATCTAGGCTTGGCAAGTTTTCATGAGTCCCCATGTGTCGCAATTCTACAAAATATGTAGGTAGGTTCAATTGTTTTGCCAATAGGTGCATAGGAATGGCATAGTTTGACTGCTGATAGGGATCTAACAACCCATTAACAAATCTAATCAAGGCCATGGTGTAAGATAACTGTAACACACAAGAGTCAATGTCTTTTCTTTGCAAATCATCCAAAACTATGGATGTTAGAAGCGATGTGGCTTCAACTCCATGTGGTAATTTCCCTCTGGTTAACAATCCTTTTACTTTTGATATTGCTTTTTTTCTATGGTCTATTGTGTCATCATACTCGTAAAACCATTTTTTCAATTGTTGCAAGTCATCAATGCCTTTATATGCCGTGACAAGTGGATGTTGTTTCATGAAATATGTGGGATTAGTTCATCACAATAATCTGTTAGACGTACTGTCAAAATTTTTTTCTTCTTTTTTCTCTCATCTAAGTTAATTTTTTTCTTTTTCCATCTCCATGTGGTTGAACTCGATTGAAAGGAAACACATCCAATTCATTTAAACACAATATTAAACGCTCAACAATACTTGCAGCTATAGTTGTTAGAATATGTCTCCATTTATGTTAGATTATTTTTCAAATACAGCAATCAATATTGTTGGTTGTTTATAAAAATAAATATGAGTCTATTTTGCAACATTTTTTGTTGAGATCATCGTTGTTCATACTTTGAATGGAAAACTTTCACATGTAAAAGGAAAATAATTTTTTCTTTCGAAAAATTCATAACCCAGAGAAGTTTACCATTAGAGGGAAGGACGGTTGCATTAGAGATACAGCATAACGAGTTTAGCAAAAAACTGTTCCTATTTCTGCCACCACCACCACTTTGGGTTTGTTTTTGTATGTTTCCTACCAAAAAGTGAGGAGGAATTTTTTTTTTTCTTTCACTCTGTGGCGCTGACGGTGTTCTGGCTTTTTCTTTTTCTGTAACCAAATGTGGGGGTATTATCACTTTAATTCCGAGTTAAAGTGCTGCCACCATTTCCCCCGCTCACAAACTTCTCCAGCAGATATTATATAAAACTTTAATTTCCTTACAGTTTCAACAAAATCTCGATTCAAACAAAATTTTCCAAAAAAGTATCAATAATTGATATTACTTTATTTTAGAAATGCTTGAGTTAACGGCTGGTCCTAATCCCGTTCCAGATTTTGAAGAGGCACTTCGAGTAATTAAATTAGATGAAACCCATTATGTTGGGGCGCATCCATTGAGATTACCAGTTACAGGAGGAAGAGGTGTATATGGTGGTCATTTGATTGCACAGTCTTTACTTGTGGCTATAGAATCTACACGAGACTCAACAACTATTCAAGTTTTTATTCCAGATTCTTATCATCTGTATTTTATCAATGCCGGTAATGCCAAAACTCCAATGAATTATACAGTAACCAAATTGTATGATGATTCAATTTCAAGTAAACGTTTTATTGTTGTTCAACAAAACGGTAAAAATCGTTTAACCTGTTTAGTCAATTTAAGAAAGCCCGGCACAAAAACATTACACCAAGAAGGATCCGGACCAAACATTAGTATCCCCGTTCCACCTATACAACTAAAATATCCAAACCCCGATGAATTACATCAAGTACAACATACAGATTTTGTTAGAAATGCATTTGGCAAAGAGTTTATTGATTATCGAGAATGTCCTGAGGAAAAAGACCAGTACGCTGCGGAACGGTGGTTAACGGTATTCACTGGGTTAAGAAACCATGCCGAGCCAGGTGCTTCACTTGAAGCAGTTACAGAAGAATTACCAGATGCCAGTGGGAAAATTCATAAAGTGGAGAAAGTGATATTGCGACCAAAAGATTCTCAATCTGTAAGGGATCCAATTTACAATTATGTGGGTTTAGCTGATTTATCCGATTCTGCATTTCTTACAACAATGGCAAGAATTTTGCATATTCCTTGGGCTCCATCATTGGAAATAGATGAAACGTACGACGAAAGTAGAGATGCCACATATATAATGAGGACTACTTTAAATGCTGCTCATATTTTCCATTATAACGCAATGTCGTTAGACCATCACATATATTTCCATAACCAAGATTATACACCTGATGATGATTCCAATTTTGATATTTGCAAAGATTGGTTGGCATTCACATATCAAATGAAAAGACTCTCAAATAATAGAACACTAGTTCGTGGGTTTCTCTTTAATGAAAAACATAAATGCATTGCAACAGTGGTTCAGGAAGGACTAACCATTGTTTATAATGGTGTTGGTAACACAGCAGATAAATCGCGTTTATAGGGTTAGTTTTACGAATTTCTAATTTTTCTTTCGCCTTGACTTAAATATAAATAGAGTTTTCAAAATGAAACTAAACTTCAATACTTCAAAATACAATTACTGAAAATTTGTAGATAATCACTAGCATCGAGGGAGGTGGCAAAGTACTAAAGACCAATTTATTATCTTTCCATGCATACATAAACCAACACTCCTTGTAAAAGTATCAACTTTAAACTTTAATGTTCCAAGTGAATGAAGATATGGGACAAATTACACCGAGGGAGAAAAGTTTTGTAACGGAGATAGCCAATATATCGGAGATAATTGTCAGTGATCTTAATCTATACCTTTTCTGACCATCGATTTTTCCGAAATAAACTTTATAGTTCCGTGTTGCAATATTCGATTGAATGAGGGGTTGTCAAAAAGTTTTCTTTGTGTTTTCAATACACTTTTGATATGGCTTACGATATGACGAAGAGGTCATCCGAATAAAAGTATAAATATATATGACCTGTTCCGCTTTTACGTTTATTTAAAAAATCTCCCCCAACAGGCAAAATCCCATCTCAAAAAGCCATTCAATATTTATGTTCTGCTTTGGAAAGTGTGCCTAGTATGTGTCAGTGTTTACTTTATGAGTCGGGACATTATGCAATTTAAAAGTCCGCTCCACATTTCAAAATTTCATAATCAACCCTGAATTCGTAATCTTATTTTCTAAAAGCTCGTATTCATATAAATTTTCAAACAAAATGCAACATTCAAAGTTTCTCGTTTTAGAGTCGGTGCTTATCTTGTTTGATCACAATTAAGGAGATGATGTAGTTGTGATTTGAAGAGGGAAAAGTTTGGCATCTCCAATGAATACTGAGTTGTGACGGCCGTGACTAATTCTGATATAGAGCAAAGTAAGATGTTACATTTAACAACAAGTGCTTGTGGTACCCAAGTAATATTTGCTTTCATTCTATCTTTTCGGTGTATGGTTGTTAGTAAATGATGAAGACTGTCTAATCGTTAATTTGCAATCGTGGACAAATTTCACATGGAGAACTATGTGCACACTCCCATCTTTTGAGCCTCGCTTTAATTTGGAAAAAAAAAAGAAAAACAAATCCGCGCAGCAAGCACTTATTCACAATTTGTTCTTAATGCCATTATTGATTACTCTTTTTTTATTCTTCTTCTTTATTGCATAAAGTACTTCCCCATTATAAATATCCACAAATCTGTCTACATCTTTAATTCTTTTTTTTTTTTTGTTTTTTTAATTTTAGTTTGACGCTACTTGTTTTTTTATTCAATTCGGTTTAAATTTGCAAAATTTGTTACACTATGATTCAAAATGTTACTAGAGATAAATTATACCCAGAAGGTAAACCTGTCGATTTAGAGGAAGAGTTTGGTGTTGAGAAGATTGGACCTAATTTATACAGAGGGAAAAAACCAATAGCAAAACCAGATAAAAGGTCCCGTGGTGCATTTGGTGGATTTTTAGCTGGACAAGCATTAGTAGTGGCAATAGAGTCAGTTCCCAAGGAATTCAAGCCACACCTGTTTCATTCCTATTTTGTGAAAGCTGTTGACGATTTAGCACCTTTGGAATGGGCCGTTGACGAAGTTTCAAATGGTAGAAATTACGCCAACCGTTCATTAAAAGCTTACCAATACGAAGACATTGTTTATACCGCCAATGTGTCTTTGACGAAAAAAATTTCTACAAAGAAGGCCATAGAAGAAACTGGGGTGAAACCATTTGAATTTCAAACACCGAAACATGAATGGTTTAATAGGCATAAACTCGAAGACTTGCCAGTGGCGGATGTAAACTCCAGACTTTTGGCTTATCATAAATTTTTTCCAGAAGTAGTGTCATTGGAAGATACCAGAGAGGAAGATAACATCTCACCAGCAGAAAGACAATTAAGTTGGTATTTCAAATGGGGTATTGAAAATGAGGGTGATTTCCACCAGCCTTTGGCAAACTTGGATTCCAAGTACCAGTATGTTGGTATGGCATCATTGACAGACACGGTGTATTTGACAAGATTGTTGAGAATCTTGAGAATTGAGGATGCCGACCATAGTCAATTCATACATTATTTCTCAGTTTCATTGGATCACACAATATACTTTCATGATGATGATTTTGATGTGACCAAGTGGATGTCATTCACATTCAAGGTGACGAGGTTCAGTCATAATCGTGCATTGTGTCAAGGTGAAGTATATAATGACAAGGGTGTTCATGTAGCTACTATTGTTCAGGAAGGATTAGTAATGCTTAATGGTCTTGAGGAAGGTGCTAAATTATAGAATTATTTAGAATAAAACAGAAAATATTGGGAAAGCGCCACCCCATCTATTTATTTATGTTTTGTATTTATGCTTTTACATAACTTTTATTTATTTATTTATTTATTGATTGATTCATTTACATATTTATTGTGCTTTAATCTATTTTCGCAATTAGATACGAAGTTTTGGTTATCCGTTTTTTCTTCATGATGAGGAAAAAAAAAGGAACAAACGGTTGTTGTTATGAGTCGGTTGGTCGCGGCGGTGTTATACTAGTAACGGTCAGTACTTCCTCGGATCTTTTTTTTTTTTCGTTTTTTTTTTAATTTCCGCGCAGTGATAAATATATATTTCCGTCTTTTTTTCTTAGTAAATTGTATATATAGCTTTGGGAATCGAACAATTTAGTCAAATACAAGTTAAACTTAATAATCAAAGTATTACGATACCTTTATTTTCTTCTTCTTTTTTTAAACTATCGTTATTAATATTTGCATCACATGAGGGAAGAGTATCAATCAAACAGTAGCCACGTTGAGCTAATCAATTTAGATGAAGTGTACGGAGTTACAAAGATAGGACCTAATACATATCGTGGAAACAGACCATTAACCAAACCAGATAGAAGATCAAGGGGGGTTTACGGGGGAAATCTTTGTGGTCAAGCCGTCTTAGTTGCCATGGAAGCATCGCCACCAGAGTTTAAACCACATTCCTTTCATTCATATTTTGTTAAAGCTGTTCGTGATGATGAGCCATTGACTTGGAAAGTGCAAGAAGTGTCTACTGGTAGGACTTTTGCTAATCGTTCATTACAAGCTCTTCAGCTTGGCAATATTGTTTTTACTGCGGAAGTGTCTTTGACCAAGAAAAACTCTATTTCCAAAACCAAATCAGCTGAAAATAAACCGTCCTTTCTGTTCGAGACTCCAATAGGTAAAACTTTCGATGCTTATAATAATGCTTCCTTGCCGATTGTCTCAAACGATTTAGTTTTACTTGACTATAGGCTATTCCCAAAGCAATTAGACTCAGATAAAATATCATATTCACTTAAATGGGGTAATGACAATCAGAATAGTTGGGATATGTTGCATGTTAAAACAGATTATCAGTTTGTTGGGTTGGCTATACTATCAGATACACTTGATGTTGGTGCATTTTTGAAGCATTTAGGTTACGAAAGCAATCCGAAATTTAATGCATCTTTGGATCACAGTGTTTATTTCCACGATAATGATTTTGATGTAACAAAGTGGTGCACAACATTTATAAAAGTTTCTAGAATGGGTAACGATAGAGCATTAATCAAAGGTGAAATTTACTCAAATAATGGCCTGCATATTGCCACTATTGTTCAAGAAAGATTGTGGATCACAGGGGGTGCTAAATTATAGAGGTGGTTATGATTTTATGGGTTGGTGTAATTCACAAGCAAGTGGTTTGGACGGTTTTGATATTGGGAAAAAAAAACAATAGACCAGTGAGAGATTTTAAATGAGGCTTCTATACCAGATGTTTCTGAGTTATGTAAAATAGCAAACAAATATAGAATCTATATTTTGCCCTTAAAATTAGTATTTTCAAGGCTTAGCTTATAGATTCTCTCATTATTTATCGTATTTGTATTTGCAACTATAAAAACAAATAAACGAAAAAAAAAAAAAAGTAAAAAGAACAGAATAGAATAGAACTAAACTACAGGTACATGCTGTATCTAAATAACCGGAGTTAAATTGAGTTAGAGCAAGATAGTAAAGACCAAATCACCTGCTAAAGATAGAAAGGCCCCAAATAAGCTTGAGTTACAATAACTTGAGTTTCAAAGATAGACAATGGTTTCCAATTTCTATCACATGTGAGACTATTAACCGCGGTAATGGAGACAAAACACATAAAGATAACGAAACACGTACAAGAGTTGACAGTCTTAAGGAGATGAGGAAAAAAAAAAAAACTTAAAACGAATATACGAACTATCATGGCAATGCCATATAAATAACCAATCGAAACACCTCTACACTTTTTATGGAAATAGACTATTACTTCATATTTCTTCTGAGAAACTCAATAACTGTGCTATAAACTTGCTCATTCTACCAATTGATATCTCCACATTATGACTGATCTTACAACCGTCCACCAGCTACCATATGTTGACATTGCATCTGTTTTTGATGTCAAACAAATAGAAACTTATAGATATAGAGGAATAAAACCATTGCAAAAGCAGTCTTCACAACACAGAGGTGTCTTTGGAGGTAATTTTGTTGCTCAATCGTTATTAGTTGCTATCAGATCAGCGCCTCACGGTTTTCAACCACATACCATACACTCGTATTTTGTTAGAGCTGGTGACGATAAAACTCCTATTGAATGGGAAGTGGATGAAATCACCAATGGTAGAACATTTGCTAATAGGGCGATACGTGGATTTCAGAATGGTAAGGTTGTGTTCACTGCCAACGTTTCGTTGACAAGCAAGAACTCGGTTAAAGATATCGTGAAAAAGACAGGTACCACGCCAGTGATATTTCAAAAAGAAGTGGAGACGGAATACCAAGATCTCAAAAATAATATTTCAAAATGTCCTTTATTTGTGGAAAACTCAAATGCTCATTTCACGGTGAGAACCTTTCCAATAAATCTCTCTAGCGATATTTATGCTTTTTTGCTGAAATTTGGAGCTGAAAGCAAAGAAACTGTCGTTGGGTTAACCACTGAATACCAATATGTTGCCTTAGCAACAATATCTGATTTTGTAAGGCTTGAAGAAGTTTTCAAAATCATGGGTGTCGAGGTAGATGTTTCCTTTAACGTGTCCTTAGACCATTCGATTTATTTTCATGATAATGATTTCGATGCCACCAAGTGGTCTACCTATTTGGTTGAAGTAACTAGATGGAGTCATGATAGGGTTATGATTGTTGGTAAGATTTATAACGACAAGGGTATTCATGTTGCTAGTATCTCCCAAGAACGTCTTTTCGTTATCAAGAACAAACCGAAATTTTAAGTTTATTTATTTCCCTTTTATTTTACGCTTGATTATTTATATACTTATTTATTTATTTAGAGAAAAAAAAATACAATTCAAGTTCTCTATATAAACCAACACCCCAGTTTTAGTTGCAAATTGCTGTTGTAAAAACTATAAGCGAGTAATTGGCGACGGATATATGCTTTTTTATCCGGAGTTAACAAAATGGATTTCCCCACAATAAAAGATCTTGGGAGGAATTGTTTTGACGCACTTTTTCTCCTCCATATTTGTTCTTTGAAATAAAGTATAAAAATAAGATTCAAGTCACGATTACTTTTCCTTTACTTTGTCAAGTTTTTATCTCAGCAAAAATCAACTTAGTTTGTACCTATCAAGAATGTTTGAGTATAACTACAAGTTTGGGGAGACAGTCGATGTACAAAAAGAGTTTGGAGTCACTAAAATATCAGACAATAAATATGTTGGGGTCAAACCTTTGATCAAACCTTCACCTCAATCAAGAGGAGCTTTTGGGGGTAATTTAGTAGGCCAGGCCCTATTAGTAGCCATAAGATCCTGTCCTGAAGGGTTTTCGCCTCATTCATTACATTCTTATTTCATCCGTGCTGCTAATGTGGAGACCCCAGTGGAATGGGAAGTTGAAATTATTTCTAATGGGAAATCATTTAGCAACAGAGCTGTCAAGGGGATCCAAGAAGGTGTTGTGGTGTATATGGCAAATATTTCTTTGACGAAAAAAAATTCCTACAAAGAAGCTTTACAGAAACACGAGGAACATTATGCAAAAATACAACAAAGAGGAAAAGATGGTGACGTTGAAGAAGACGTAGACGAGGATGATGAAGACGAGCCTGGTCCACCAAAGCCATTTAGCTTCCAAACTCCACCAAGCAGCCTGCTTAAGAAATACGATATAGATAAGTTGCCAGTTTCAGCTATGGAATCAACTTTGTTGTTATACTACAAGTTCCCCCCTGAATTTGTCAAATTGTCAAAATCCTTGGAAGAGAACAGTTTGCCTCCTGCTGAACGTAGATTGACAGCATTGGCTAAATGGGGAATTGAGAACGAACAAGGCTATGATCAACCTTTGACTAATCTTACTAAGGACTTTCAATTTGTGGGGTTGGCTAACGTAACCGATGGATTGTATTTAGGTACTTTACTCAGACTTTTGAGAGTGAAAGATATTGATACAAAAATTCATTCGACTGATTATGTGGGAATCTCATTGGATCATGTGATATACTTCCACGATGATGATTTTGACGTTACAAAATGGATGGAGTTCAGTTATAAATGCACAAGATACGCTCAAGACAGAGTGGATTTTGAAGGTGAAATCTACAACGACAAGGGTGTCCAAGTGGCATCATTTTTCCAACAAGGATTGGTGAGATTTGAGAATGGAGCACTTTTAGAGAAAGCCAAATTGTAGAATGCACACAAATTATAGACAGATATATATATTTATATAGTTATACATGTCATATTTATTGAAACCACCATGGTTGATTCATATATTAATGAACTTCTACATTTAGTTTTATATGTATATTGTATCTGCTATTTCTGTTTAGGATTAGCTAGGGCGATAATCGTGAGAAAAAAAAAAAGAATCTAAACAAAAACTTATCACGAAGTGGAAACGGTTGTCCTTTTTTTTTTTGAGTGGTTGTCATTACGTTTGTTTTGGGAGTAAACTCTTCAATTACAGAAAAACATGAAAGACATTAATGCCACTGAGAACAACTTGGCATCTAAATTCCAACGGTTCAATGACAAGACACTTGAAAATTTAATTAATCAGATTTCTAAGATCTATTCATCAAACAATCTACTCGTGTTGGATGCTGTGTTATCCCCACTAATAAACAGCTTAACAAATTTTACGAAACTAAAAGAATTAGGCAAATTTCAAAATATAGTGTGGTTGGATAATGAGTTAGTAAGCATTGGGTCGAGTGTATTAGCCAAGTATGCGAGTTTGATTGTTGTTGTACCGACAAGTTCATTGGAGAACATCAATATATTGAATAAATTGATACATTCACAACCAGATTTGCATAGTTTAAAACTTAATATTATTGTGAAGGATTTAAAAATGAGTTTCATGTATCAAATTAACAAAGTTTTCAACGGAATTGTCAATTTTGAAAGTATATTATCTCCAGAGAAATATCAAAAACCTATATCTGTCACATCTCGCATAAAAATTTATAATTGGAAGACTTCACCCATATACACAGATGAAATTTTGGTTACCGAAATCAATAAATTTAATGGAATTGACGATTATTTTAGTAAACCACTTAAACAAGTGAATCAGTTAAGTGAAGCTTTAATGCAATTGCTTTTTATGGGAATACAAAATGGGAAGCACGATCATTTATTCAAATTACGAAACATCTACGGTAAAGGAAATCACTCCAAACTTTTAATAGACCAGTTGCAGAATTCAAAAATACCAGAGTTTATGAACGAGAATATGACGACCTTAGAAATTGACTTTTATTCAGATGTACTTCACAGTAATACCGACTTGGTTGTTTTGGAACGAAATCTCGATTTTACTTCTTGTATATTCAATCAATTAAACTACCATGGGATAATAGATGATATGTTTAGCATTAAGTTTGAAAATATTGAGCAATTACTGAGCAACGAAATCAGCAAGAGTTTAGCGAATGACAAGTTGTATTCACAAGACTTGAAACACTTGAATTTTTCGTCAATTGGATTGAGACTAAACAAATTGGCAAAGTATATCCAACAACAATTCAAAACCTCATCTGCTCAAAAAAATTCAAGCTCATCGGAACCAAACATAAGTGATATAAAACAATTAGTGTCCAACCTTGGTACGTTATCCATACAACAAGAATTGGTGAAAAAACATACCATAATCGGGGAGGAAGTGATGGAAAAGATAAATAAAAATTACGAACAGTTTCTTACTTTTCAAAATGATATTTTTGAGATGGACTACAAATCCCAAGTTGCCAAGCTTAGAGAGTTTGTTAATTGTAATTATCCGATCGAGTTTGTTCTTTCAGCAATTCTATTAATTGGATATTTGAATGATGGGATTTCAAATAAGGAAATTGATTGGCTTTCTCTAGAAATGCAAGACAATTACGGACTTGAGGCTGTTTTCACTTTGGAAAAATTGATCAAGTTTAAAATGATTCGAGTCATTCATGGATCCTCAGTAGACTTTTTCAGTAGCTTGGGGTTTACCAGCCAAAAGAAAAAGCCCACAACCCACAGCCAGTCTGAATTTGAAGATGACAAAAATGTTGGGATCAGTGGGAGTGGAGATGTCTTCAGAAACAACTACACCTTGATCAATAAATTTTGGAACTTACACCCGTTGGACGACGACGAATCCTTATCACAAAACTTGACAGAGTCGGGCAGTAATGAACTGACAAACTTGCTAGATTTGTATTCAAACCCATCTTTTACATTACCGGGCAACACGGTTCCACTTATTTATCGTTTTGTCGAGGCATTGTATTTCAGAGATTTCTTGAAACATAAACCAATAAATAACCTCAAGAGACGTCCAAATTGGGACAATTTGGGTGTCAATACAATGTTTGCTGGCAAAACCATTGATTTGAATTTGGATAACGTGAATGACGATAGATCCAAGTACTTGGTAATTGTCGTCATTGGAGGTGTGACTCGAAGTGAACTAACCTGTTTCAAATACTTACAGGAGAGGTTTAGGAAACAAGGAAAAACAAAAGAGATTATTATAGTATCCAATGGAATCGTTAATAGTAGTAAACTAATGCAGTTTATGTCGAACTGAATAGTAACAAAAGAAGAACAAATTTATCCATAATTTAACGTAATTGTGTATTTGTAGAATATATGTAAAACAAGAATACTTATAACATAAAATGAAGTCTTAATGCAAAATAAAACACTAAACTATCAACAGTTTTGAAATATTGTTGTTGTTGTTGTGGTTGTTTTCATTCAAGGAGACTAATCAATCCAAAATATGAAAGCATATTACTTCTTCTAAAAGTTGCTTTAAGCACCTTCTTCGATTTCTTTTTGCTTTCTTAATTGAGCGTAATAAGCATCTCTCTTGGCAATGATTGGTTTATGTTCGACTTCCCAGTATAAGTAAGCTAAACCAAAACCAGCGGCAAAACCGATAGTAATGTCAGTTATGATTTTTCTTTTTAAAGTACCTGTGATTGGAGCAAGAGCCATTTTGTATTGTAGTTATTAGTTATGTTGTAAATGGATGAACTGAATGTCAAACTTATTTGTACACATATAAACAATTTTTTTTTTTGCTCTAGGTTTTTTGGTTTTGGTTTTTCACGTTTTATTCTTCTTCTCGCTAGTAATCAAATTCCGTACGTATAAAATCAGCTCATAAAAGAAAGCGAAATTTGCTTCCAGCCAATAAAATCTTAGTGGTTTGACTACAGAATTATCTGCAAAAATCGCACGACCTATTCTTTTTCCCATCAAAATTGAGAATAGAAAAACTCAAAAAAAAGGAAGAAAAATAAAAAAACCAAACCATACTCATTTACACAACTGATATCATCGATTACAGCATTTACTACTACACAACATGTTTGCTCAATCAGCTTTAAGACCAGCCAGAACCCTTCCATCAAGAATCCTTACTAGAAGAAACTTCCAAGTTTCTGCCAGAAAATTCGATATTAACACCATTGTTTATGGTACTGCAAAAGAAGGTCCATACGAAAATTTACCATTTAAAATTAAGAACAGAAAATTCGTTCCATTCGCTGTCTGGTACTGGGGTGTATTGGGATTCTTCTTTGCTTTCCCATTCTTGACCTCATGGTGGCAATTAAAGAAATCTGGTGCTTTCAACAAAACTGAATAAATGTTTAATCATTAACCAACTGATGTTTTTATTACCTTTACAATATTTTATGTTTTAGTTTGTTTGGATTTTACAAAGAGGAGAAAAGAATTTTGCATTTAGTTATGTCTAAATATACATATTCGTGTTTTTATGAAGACTACATTTAATGAAATGAATAAGTGTATATATTGATTTGATTCATTTTTCTATACAAACCAAATATTTATTATCTCTATATTTGAAAAATGCGTTTGACCAGAAAACCTATTGAGAAATCACCCAATCAGATATTATTGGCAAATTTTACTTGTTTAGCTCGTCTATTTGGCTCATCATTTGTTCCCTTTCTCTTTAAATTTGATTTAGGACGATTAGATGGAATGGCCAAACTTGAATACGACTGACGATCAGTTAAACGAGATCTCTCTGACGATTTATTATTAGATGAGCTATGAGAAGATGCTGGTGGTGGCGGTGGCGGAGGCGGTGGAGGTGGTAATGATTGTGATGTTGGCGAATGGGGCAAATTTGCTTGGTTCATCTTGATTTTTCTATAATCATTCAAACTGAGTTTTCTTGGTGGTAAGACCGGAGCAGTTTGTGGCGCTCTTTCAACTTCTTCATTTGCAGTAGATGTATTTGAAGATTGGACTGTAGAAGTGGTAGGATGTACCTCCTGTTCATTTGCAGCAGATGTGTCATTTTCAACAGTAGGTTGACCCTCGTTTGTTGATATCACCGGTTGCTCTTTCGGTACTTCTGACTCTTTAATTGATTCCCCGTTATTTGCTAGTTCTGTATTCCCATTTTCTGTTGTATCCTTGTGATATTCAATTTGTAGAACTTGGTCGCCATTGCTGATTGACGAACTATCTAAATTTGTTTCATTTACTCTAAACTCTGGAATGACTGGAAATTGATTTGAATTTGGAAACCGGCTTGGAATTGGAAAATTTGGAAGATTAATATCGATCTCATATTGTTTAAAGAATTCGGGGATATACTTCAAAGTGAGATCTCCAATGGATTGAGCTTGGACCAGTCTTCTAAACACTTTCCTTGGATGTCTGAAAGACCCATTATTTACCAAACTAGGTTGATCTCCAAAAATTGGATAATATGTTATCACCCCATCATTTTCTTCCAAAGGTTTTGGCCGATCGGTTGAAAGCACCGGTTGTGGATCCGGGTCCTGTTCTGGATTTCGTGTTCGTGTAACTTCTAACGGACCTCGGGTGGTTAATTGCATTTGCTTATCATGCTGTGTGGACTGGTCAGAAGTTAGTGATTTATTTTCATGATTTTGACTGTTCAAAGTGTTATTCTGACTCCATACAGGTTGAGGTTGATCTATTGATGGAGGTTGATCAGTGGTAGGTGCTAAAATGGAGGTGAATGGTAATGATGAAAGAATGGATAAACCTGCCATGGGTTGCTCTTGTTGTTGTTGATGCAGAGATAATTGTAACGACAATGTTTCAGGGGCCAAATCTTGTAATTTGTCTGTAGATCCATTTGAATTTCTAGTTTTGTTGTTGCCAGAGCCTAAAAGACTATCTAAATTAATAGAAAGTCCCAATATAGACTCTTGTGCTTTATCCTGAGTAGTTGCTGGTTCCTTTAGACTATCAATATCAACAGGGAATCCCAAGAAATTCGAATTTATTTGATGATCGTGGGCTTCATTTTGCGGGGGTTCAATCAACTGTGGTTCATTAACAAACAATAACTCTTCTGGTGTAAATTTGGCGACCTTTCCAAACTTGTCAATTAAATCAATAAACTCTTCTGATTCATTCAAAACTTGCGAGAAAAACCTTGTATTGGGACGCTTCTCTATAACAAATCTGTATTTCTTTAGGTATTTTATCTTTTCTCGTTTCTCTTTTTTCAACATATAAGCCTTATGCAATCGTGGCTTGCAGGTAGCAAGAAAATCTGTTAATGACTGTTGTTGTTTAAACAATTCTTTTTGATTTCTGACAATGTCTATTTTGTATTTTCCTGCATTAATATTGAATTGAGGAGTATTGACAAGCTTTTCTTTACCATTATGATATGAATTCACGTCCTCATAAATGTGCCTAAGTATCTCATTGATCAGCTCATACAATTGTACTTGTATCTGTTTAAATTGCTCGATGAAACAAAAATCATCGTCCAGTAAAAATTTATGATAGTCTCCCTTGACAAAATTTTCAACTTGCAAAATCAACTCATCATGTAATTTCAACAAGTCTTTCGCATTCTGAATAAGAATTCTGGGTGTTAATTCAGATTTTGATAGGCTTTCAAGTCCAGGAGAAGCTGAACGAAGATTCTGTGCTTGTTGAATAAATTTCTCAATATTTTCTAGAACCTGCATATTAAAAACAGATGTGTTTTCGTAGTGTTCCCATGTTCTGAACAACTCTATCAATCTATGTCGTGTACCATCGTCAACAATAACGTACGTGTCTTTAAAGAGTTGATATAGCCCATTAGCTAGAAGAATGTTGTAAGGGTTACCAACGGTTTTGGAGATGTTATCCAAAAGGTAGAATGCAAGTAGCTTGTGCTGTGGAGGGCACGTCCTGATGTGTTCGTGAATAGCTGCGGCTATTTCTTCAGCGGCATCAGCCGAGTATTTCTCAGCAAAAGTAGTTAGATCATCGATAATAACCCGTTTATTCACAGTTAGTTTCTTTAGGCCAGACTTAAACTCGTCAATATTCATGTTTATTGCAAAGAATCAGAATTTTCTTGGAGATAAGAACGTTGCAGATCTCTTAGTTTAGGTTGATTTGAAAGATGATTTGTAGTTGTTTATGCGTGTGTATATGTTTCTTCCGGTTTGTAAGTATATGGTTCACAACATACATATATAAATAATGTATTAGGTGTCTTATTTATATAAATATGTTATTATTGCTATGACCTTGTTTGGAACAATCTTTTCCTTTTTAATTTAGTAAATTATCAATAATAAAGAATGTAATCAGTAAAGAGCATTTGATGGGTCAAATCAATTAAGCTATGTATAACCACACAAAACTCTCTAATGTATAATATTCTTTATTGTTAATACTTTCCAACAAGGACAATCTAGTATTTAGTTTCTGATCTTGTTTACAAAACTCTGTAAACCCACTCTATTCTATAAACAAAAAGTAGGAAGAAGGAAGAATCTGATTGAAGAAAAAGAAAAATGAAAGGAAAAACTAACGATAACAAAGTAAAACAAATCAAAAGCAACGCAAAACGCTCTCCTTAAATAGTTTTTGACTTTTTTTTAAAAAAATTATTTTTGTTATGTTGTACGTGTACATGTGGCGAAAAATAGAGTTTTTTTACAATTTCTCCTAGACAACATGCAAGTTCAAGTAAGCAACAAGGAAATAGTCTAGAAATGATGGGAGAGTTGAATATGACGGAAATGATGGTTTATTAATTCAGTAAGCAGGAAAGAAAGTAATCAGTTTTTAGAAAGTTTTTTTTTTGGTTTACTTTATTTCCCATTTCTGGCAGATTAAATAATACAAAACGATGAGGTTTTATGATTATTAAAGTAAAAAGTGTATGTAAACCATCAACAAGTAGAGGCTAGCGTTTATACTGGTGTTGATGATGGTCATGACTGCTGTTTTTATACTTGTAATTTAGCCCTTTAAAGTACGGTGATGCCTCGCTAGCTCTTCTCATAGTTCTCGTTAATGTGGGATCTTTCGACACTTTGTTAACATAACCATTTTGATAGCTTCTGGACAGTGCGTTGGATGCACTCACAGGGACGCCAAGTTTCATGTTAGCTGTTATTCGGGTTGCAAGCTGACTAGTGGCAGATCGTTTGCCTATTGGATTTTGTAAATACTTCTTTTTGGGACTTTCAAAACTAAATCTCTTTAAACTATTTAGCGAATTGCTAGATTCATTGCTGGATGAAATTGACCTCGAATTAATTTCTCCTAGTTTCGTTGATTCAGCAAAAAAAGATCTTCTTCTTGTTGAACCGTTTCTATCATCAGTATCAGGTTTTGAAGTTGGTATTACTTTCTGTAAAGATTCTCGATGGACCTTATTGATAAATGTGTGCAGAGCAGTTTGAGTCGGACTCAGCTCCCGTGTAAAAATATTGTTTTCAAACTCTCCACTTTTCTCATTTTCATTATCGTTCGATAGATCAAAAGTGTCTGGACGAGCTGTACTTTGTAGCTGCTTCCTAAGTAAATCTATTTCGTTAGTTAATTCTTGAACCTGGAGTTTATATTTACTTAGTTGGGTTATTTCTTCTTTTGCTGCATATAGAAACTCTTTTTGTTTTTTCAACTTTTCATTCATTTTGGATATAGTGGACCTATAATAGTTAATTCTGTCAACTAATGAGCAATACTGAAATTTCCCAGAGCTTGTCAACAAATCAATTTGCTGTGGTGTCGGAATGAAAAAGTTTTTTAGTTCAACGGGTAGCATTCTGTTGATAGGAACAGTTGATATCGGATTAGAACCACAAACTGGACAGGGAGAATCGGAATCATTCTGAGCCAAGTACAGTTCAATATGCTCTAACGTGTGGTTAGTAATCAAGACACAAATACTCCTTGTTCAAAAAGATAAGCAAACATACTTGATTGTAAATGAATGTCACAGGTTATATGGGCACAAGATGTCAATAGTAGTTTATTATCTAGGCCTTCAACATCATGGTTGTCTTTGAAGCATATACCACAGTAAATATAAGGCAGGTTTTGATCAAATTCTTGGTTCATTGTTGTTTTTAGATTTTGTTGGAGGACAAACAAAATAAAAAAGGATTGTATTTGAAAACTCAACTTTGCAACCAAGGTCAAAACAGGTATGGGATTTGGAACCTTATAATTTGAATTAATGTAGAGATATGTCTTAATGGCGCTCTACTGAATCTACGGCTGTAGAATTATTATAAATACTCTTAGTTATCTGCACATGTTTTGCATGTAAATATTAAGATCAACTTACAAATTTACTACCAATTTTCGAAATTTTTTAACCACAAATTTGTTCATAAGCAAACAAGTCACCACAAATGCTACCTATATCACTTTGAACAATAAATATATCATCTATTTGTATTATACCTGTGACTTTTTGGTGTCCACAACACCATAACAGTAAATGCTAGATTGAAATATAATAATTCTTACATTGAGCCTTTCCAGAACTCCTGAATCGGAGCTAGATTCTTGCGGCAATGGAATGAGTAATCTTTTTTTTTTCTCTGTCTCTTTTGTTCATAGTTAGAATTGTCGGGCTTGCCTATCGCGGTAAGCATAAATTAGATTCTTTTTTTTTTCCTTTTCATTCTCCATTAAATTTTTCAACAATTCACCAACCTCCCAAACTAAGAGTTAGTGAACATTCAAAGAACCAAACACAATGATTAGAACAACCACTACCAGAGCCATTAACCGCACAGCTATGTTGCAAAACCACATTCGTGGGTTTTCCAGTACTGCTTCAATTTTAGATAAGATCAAAGTGAAAAACCCCATTGTCGAATTGGATGGTGATGAAATGACCCGTATTATTTGGCAAAAAATTAAAGATCAATTGATCTTGCCATATTTGGATGTTAATTTGAAATATTACGATTTAGGAATCGAGTCTCGTGATGCCACCAATGACCAAATCACCATTGATGCCGCAAATGCAATTAAAGAACATGGTGTTGGTGTCAAATGTGCAACAATTACCCCCGATGAAGCTAGAGTAAAAGAATTCAATTTGAAGAAAATGTGGCTTTCTCCAAATGGTACCATTAGAAACATTCTTGGTGGTACTGTCTTCAGGGAATCAATTATTATTCCATGTATTCCAAGATTGATTCCGGGATGGAAAGAACCAATTGTCATAGGTAGACATGCTTTTGGAGATCAATACAAAGCTACTGATTTAGTTATCAGTGAACCTGGTAAATTGGAATTGAGATTCACCCCGGAAAATGGCGGTGAAACCCAAACTCATAAGGTCTACGACTACACTGGTCCAGGTGTCGGATTGGCCATGTACAACACCGACGAATCTATCAGTGGGTTTGCTCGTGCCTCCTTCAACATGGCGTTATCCAAGAACTTGCCATTGTACATGTCAACCAAAAACACTATTTTGAAAAAATACGATGGAAGATTTAAAGACATCTTCCAAGACATTTACGAAAATGAATACGCCAGTGAATTTGAAAAGAAGGGGTTGTGGTATGAACACAGATTAATTGATGATATGGTTGCTCAAATGATTAAATCCAAAGGTGGATTCGTCATGGCATTAAAGAATTACGATGGTGATGTTCAATCAGATATTGTTGCTCAAGGTTTTGGATCATTAGGTTTAATGACATCTGCATTGATGACTCCAGATGGAAAGGCATACGAAGCTGAAGCTGCCCACGGTACCGTCACCAGACACTACAGACAGCACCAACAAGGTAAAGAAACCTCTACGAACTCCATTGCATCTATATTTGCCTGGACAAGAGGTTTGGCCCAAAGAGGAAGATTAGATGAGACACCAGAAGTCGTTGACTTTGCTGACAAACTTGAAAAGGCTACTATCGACACTGTTGAAGTTGATCGTATCATGACCAAAGATTTAGCCTTGGCCATGGGCAAAACCGACAGATCTGCATATGTTACCACTACTGAATTTTTGGATGCTGTTGCTGATAGATTGAAGAAATAAGTAAGATGTTTATTTATTGCAATGTACACTATTGAATAGGTTCGGAGGCTTCTGATTTATCTAGGAACTCCCATAAATATATTAAACTGTAATATGTTCCGATTGAAATTAGACAAATCTTTGTAAACGGTTTGGAAAATTGTTTGTAAAACACAGTCTTATAATAAAAGGAGTTAGTAAATCAAATTCCCTGTTGATTATTTAGTGCTTGGTGACATACATGTGGGTTGATATCTGGCTTTTTGTTGGTTGTTGTTTCTTTGGTGCTGAATAATCTTTTATCAAGGAAAAGTCGATTGGATATACTTCGGTGGGAATGTAGATACACCAAACTTCTTTGAAAAGTGAACCGTGACATAGCTTGTTTGGAATGTAGTAAGATATGTCCTACCAATTAGTTGTTATTGCAATAGGCTTAAAGAAAACAACATAAATTGGGAGAGTCAAAAAAAAAAAAACAACAGAAATCAGAAAAACGAAATAGAGACGTGCACCAGTTCTAAAAGAGAGACACTTGACCGCGTGTAGTTTGTTGCGAAGTGAAATCTCAACCAATCTTATCTAGCGGTCAATTAAAAGGATAATTATCTCAAACCAATACGGAAGCATGGATAATAATGATGTAATGGGTGTTTAGCTTCCGTTGAGAACAACAAAAACTATAAATTATACCATTTAATAGATTACGAAATTTATATTCTTTGGTGCCGTTGTTTTCATTTTTCGTAAATCACAAAAGAACTGCCAACAACCTTAAATCGGCCACCACTCCCTAACGGTACGAATAAAATCCCTGTATAGATCTATTACATAGAAACAATCTGAAAAAAAAAATAAAATATATAAAAACTTACTAAAACGAGATGTGAACAACGTTTTGGAGCTCAATAGAAACGTAGAAGGTTGACTATTCGATATTATTGTATTTCAACTGTCCATACTTCAAATACCCCAACATTCAAAAGATTTACAATGCCAAATAGTAATCAAAAAAAAAGGAGAAAACACTAAAAAATTTCAAAGCAATAGTAAAACTACACTAATCGCAAAGCAACATAATAATTGAAATATTAATAACGAACAGGCATTGTACATTATTGTTCAACCGACCCTTCTTTTTTATTTTTTTGGGGGCCACAAGATTCTAGACTTGATCAGTACAATCTTTTTTTTATAGTATGGGCCTAGTAATGACTAAATTATAGTTAATCAATCAAAGCCTCGGATCTTGTATTCAATAACCAATACCTGAATTGAAAAATGTCAAAACATTAACTAAACTCTCTTATCTTTTGTCCTGATGTGTGGCATGAATAAACTCTTCTTATCTTTACCTTGTTTCTTCTTGTTTTTAAAGTTTAGAAACAAAAATAAGTTTGAACGTTGGCCCTTTTGTGTGAAGATTTCTATGCTGTGGTGGTTATGTGTATTGCTGAAGTTAATCAACACAAACACAATTCGTGGATTAAGGGAGAGAGCAACTAAAAGCAGGGGTGCAAATATTAATAAAAATTATAAAAAAAAAATTGAATAAAACAATCTCGCAACTTTGTTTGATGCTCTACAGTTAAGTATGTCCCAACTACGACATATCATCATTAGTAGATAGAATCTATCATTTTAAGGATGTATTGTCAGTTGTCAGTTGTCCGTTCTCTTGTTCATAGATTTCATGTTCGGATTGAAGAGTAGTTTTTCATAGCCTTTCTATACTTTGTTTGATATTTTTTTTTTGACAGATTTCGGACTACAAACCTGAAATTTGATTTTCAAGAGAATGCAACACTGTTTGTAAAGCAATGCAAAATGAAACCCAAACCTACATATAATTCCTCGAATGATCTTCACATTTCCTGTGGACTAAATCGTGCTCGAAACATTTTGATTCAATACTCGAAATCTGAGTGGTTTTGCAAACATGATAAGCTTCATGTGATCCCTGGACCCATTTAAATCTAAACTGATTACTAATGCGGTGATTGATAATTTCAATTTCTGTATTGATATCTCTCAATGTCTTTTTTAGCTTTTTATTTTGACCAGAGCTCGTAAGTTGTTCTTTTGCCCTGACATCTGAAAAAAAAGTATTCTGGCGTGAAACTTTTCTCATAGTGATAGCCAAAAAGCCTTACGCATTGTCTCTGCAAAGCTGTCTTTGTAACTTTATTTATATGCATCAATAGAACAATAACGGCAATAATAGGTGATCCGCATTACTTATCGAGACAGCACATTTTCAGTCCATCGCAGACCAAGGACGTGGGCTGTTTCCTTTCCCCCATTCTTTTACACCTTTCTATGCTAAGGATTTATAACATTTCGGTTTTAAACGTAGAATAATTTATTCTTGGTATTGCTATCGATGCGAGCAAAACCAAAGATAAGTTCGACAAATTGCGTTTTATCAAATTAGTACTTGTGCATTCGTAATGCGAAATAAAAAATCAATAAAACAGTTTTGTGCTGTTAAAAAAAAAAAATTAATTATGAGATAAATGTGCGTGTGAAAACACACACCTTTAAATATTTAAATTGATGAACAATCTAATGAATACCAAAATGGCAGAATAAATTAAAAAAAAAAGGTTAATAAAATCAACATGATGACATGACAGATTAAACTATTCATTGTATGGTTATTAGTTTTGTATCATGTTTACTATTATTACGATTCTGTCCTCTCAGATTGATATATTTACAGTTAGAGGCTTTTAATTTTGGTCTATCCCCTTTAGGAGTCAACAGGATTTAGTGTCAATATAAATATCATCAAATATATTTGAAAATGTAGGGATACTTCTAGTGTTTTTTTTTTGATTATTTATTTCTTGTATTATATTTGCTTTTTTACTAAACATATATTCCATCATCAAAGCAACTTTGGTTCCAATTCAAATCAAGTTTTAGTACACTTGCTAATAATTTTCTATACTGGTACTACTGAAAAAGAAACGACGCTCAGAGCAACTTTCACATTTTTTAAACTCGCTGAAATTTTGCTGCTTTGATTATTGTCTACAGGTCCGGCACCCAAATTTTTACAGGATTTACAGCGGAGATTCTCGAGTTGGTATAAAAGAATCGTCGAAGAACCCTCCAGATTTGAAAATTTTCATATTGGTTGTTCTGGAAAAAAAAATTAATACTATTTAGTCTTTTCTTGTTTGGAATTACAAGTTGAGAATTATTGTCCCATAGCTAAAAGGATTGCAAAAAGTATACAATTCAAAAAGTTTTAGGGTCATACAAAGAACTTCTCATCCTGGAACTGTTTTTATTTAAGTGTTTTTATCTTTTGGTCTATGGAAAACTATCGACACATTGGTAATTAAAAACAGAGAGTCATTTCCGTTGATAGCATTTTCTATTGGCGAATTTAAACTTCAAAATTTTGTCCAACAACTTTATTTCCTTGACAGCTAGATTAGAGCAATCAAAAGAAGCTTTTAATAATCAGTTGTTCTTTTCCTTTGATTCAACGAATAGTGCAAAAGAGAAAGAGAAAAAAAAAGATTTTTTTTTTTGCACCCCTTGTAAATTTCCGTTGTTGCTGTTTGCTCTGTTGCTGCTTAATCCTGGTATTGCTGCTACTACTGCTACTACTAGTATTTCCCAACATTACTTGCTGCACAAACTACTTTCTTTTGGTCACAATATCCTAGTTTTGTTAGTTCCTTTAGGATTCCGCTAATTCTACAAGACGACCACAATAACAACAATTGGAACATACTTTTTTTATTCTATTTTTGTGTTTCGACCGTTTAGTTACAATTTCCAATTGTTCCAAAGTCGCAGAGTATTTTATTTTTTTGTCTCGACTGGTTATATTTTTTTTTTTCTGCTTATTGTTACAACGCTATACGAAAATTTGTCAAGTTAAATTTACCACATGAAAATTATGATGATACCTACCCATCACCAGACTTATAACATCAATACACACCAACCTCCACAGCAACACCAATATTTACCACCACCAGGAACACTGTATACATCTCCACGAGCACCACAATCCATTCAGTTACCTCCCATTCAATCATTTACTAAATCGCAGGCAGTATTTCCTCAATCGGTACGCGACTCCGCTCCTGCTGCAAATTTCAATCGATACGGGTCAGATTCAGCAGGGATATATACAATATACTCCTCAGTTTCACCAGAAAACTTGCCCCAAAATACAGGGCAATTTCAATTAAACCAACAATTTATAAATTCTCCACATTTTTTGGCAGAGCCTGTCAGAAACGTACCAAACTTTACATTTCCTGCCACGACTCCCACAATTTCTAAAACTGAAAAGGTAATTAATTTCAATTCACCAATGATGGATAAGAAGATTATGAAAAATGGGCCAGGCAAACTGCAATACAAGAAACAAACCTCTAAAGTTAAGAAGAATGATAATAAACTGTTCAAGGTTACCTCGAAACCAAAAACCAAGAAGCCAAAACGCAACCATTCTTTGATACCAAATAATTCAATAAACTTCCCTATCCAAATAGTATCACCTAATGATATTTTATCTGTTGAAAACAACAGCTTTCTTAACACAGTTATATATCCAAATATTGAAATCAAAAAGTATTCAACGTCTGCTATTGATCCTCAGAGAAATTATTTGACGGCATACGAATATCCTTTGAACAATCATTGGGTCATTTGGGATTACGAGACAGGCTGGGTACATTTAACAGGTATTTGGAAAGCATCATTGACCATAGATGGATCAAATGTTAGCCCTTCTCACTTAAAAGCAGATATCGTCAAATTGTTGGAATCAACACCAAAAGAGTACCAGCAATACATTAAGCGGATAAGGGGTGGATTCTTAAAAATTCAAGGAACCTGGTTACCATACAAGTTGTGTAAGATTCTTGCTAGACGGTTCTGTTATTATTTGAGGTACAGCTTAATTCCTATATTTGGGACTGACTTTCCTGATTCTTGTTTAAAACCAAATGAAAAAGGATATGGCGAATTAAAGTTGGACGATTTGGATAGTTTTGAAAAAAGAGACTTGCCTGCACCAATACCACCAGTATCACCTCCAATTGAACAAATGGTGCAACAGCCCCAACAACAACACCACCAATTCAAACAAAATGATAAGGCAGCTGCTATTTCTTCATTTCAGCAAATGGGCTCTTTATTACCTTTGCCACAGAACTATGATAATTCAGCTGCAGCAATGAACTCGGAAAACTGTCTTACATCCAATACTCCTGAAACACCAATTGTTCATCACTTTTCTGATACAGCCAGTACCAGAAGCACGTCATCATCATCGTCGTCGTCATCATTATCGATTATGTCGGGAGGAAGGACAGCTTCAAATGCGTCTGAAAGAGAGTCATTGGAAATTCCGTCATTCAATGAAATGATTGATATTGTGAATGCTTCAAAATGCTTGCAAACATTGAGTCAGAAAGCACAGAGTCCTCGTAGTGTACCCATGGATCAACCAAATAGTGCTCAACAATTGTCCAAAAATCAAGATATGGGAATATCAGCAATCTTAGTGGCAGCTGGTATAAACTCTACTCTGAATCAAAGCAGCAATGTTTCTGGGCTGTCTCAACCTATCAATAAGGGGTCTATGCCAATTAGTGATATGCTAACATGAATTGCACTTTAAAGTACACGATTTTCCCTTATCCTTTAATTTTCATTTTTATTTCATTTCTTCTTGGGTTCCTCTTTTCGATTCTTTTATTCTTTAGCACATTCAATATTATAGGTTAAGTAGATTGGGTTTAATAGATATAGCGTCAAAGTAATTACCAATCTTGAATGCAATTGTGTCTAAACTGTCACAAAAACAAATTTTCGGAGGAAAGCTTAAGGAAGAGAAAAAAAAATCAAGCGTTTACTACACTGAAAAAAAAAGCAGAACTTCTAGTGCGTATTTATTTATTTGTTGTTGTGGTGTTCTTATTTAACTTGCCTTTCTTTTTATAACAACAGCTACATCAAGAATGGATTTTATAGACTTTGATACATTTACCAAAGATGCATCTGGTTCTGATAACGATGTTTTTCCTCAACCACAACCTCCATTATCGTTACCGATAGCTTCGAATTTAGACCAATTCAGCAAGAAATTGTCAAATCTTGTATTACCTGGAAACATTTTAAATAACGATAACACTAAACCGTCAAACGAAATATCTGAGGTAGATAATGTAATGGAAAAATATGCTAAAATGTCAATTGATTTAATTAAACGAGAAACTGGAGACGTTCAACTAGAAAATGAGGAGGATTCTAAAGAGTCCAGTGTTCGTACTTCATTGTCAACAAGATTGTCTCGAGTGCTTAATGATTCGTTAAGTGATGCCACTATTCGTGAAATTTTTAGCAATTTGCAAGAAAGATTTGACAAGGAATCTAACGGATATGTTGTCGATTTAATAGAACTGGGAATTGTTGGATCAATGTCAAGAAAAAAATTTAAAGGCAGAATCGAGAGTGAACTTATTCGAAATCAACTGAATATACTTAAACAATATCAGCCTATTGTCAAACAGTTGAAACAAATTGAGGTCAAACTCAACAAATTAAATGAACTTAGTGTGCAAACAAATGACAAAATCAATAAGAATTTTGATTTTTCCAATAAATTAAATCTTGAAATTAAAGACTTGAACGATAATAAAAGATTAATCGGATTGAAAAAAAATTTGTTAATAAGCTTCAAAGAAAAATTTACGTTAAATGAATATGAAGAGTTTGTATTAAATTCAGGTGACTTGAATAATGAGTTTTTCACTACTTTGGCTCGTGCTGAACGTATAAATGAAAATTGTTCAATATTATTGTCTTTAGACAATCCTCAATTGGGATTGAAAATAATTGCCAAAAGTAATCAAATGATTAACAGATCTATTGACAGAATTGTGAGCTATACTAATAAAACTTTGGGAAACATGTATTCATTGAGTTCAAAATCAAGATTGGCAACTTTACACCAATGCTTCAAATACTTACAGAATAAATTGAATTATTTCAACTCTATCGTGAATACATTCAGTGAATCGAGATCAAAAGTATTGGTAGATGAATTCAATAGACAAGTACAAGGTGATTTTGAGGTTAATGGACAGGGAAGATCAAGCTCAATATCCAGCGATTCAAGACCAATTTATATGTCAGCACACGATCCAGTGCGATTTGTTGGAGATCTATTGGCTTATGTTCATTCAGTATCTGTGAATGAATCCGAAACAATAACAAGTATATTTACCATGGGTGATGATAATGATAAGGAATTTGAGAATATTATACAAGATGTAACTGACAAAATATTGCAATCATTATCTCGTCCAATAAAAGCTCGTGTCGAACAGATTGTTACTACTGAGACTAAATTATCTACACTTGTACAAATATTCAACCTTGTTGAATTATATAATATTATGTTTACTAAACAGTTGGGGAAAGCGGGAAATATTGTTGAAACTGTTAAGCAATTGATAAAAGTGTGTCAGGGTCGGATATTTATGATTATATCGAATAGATTGGCAACTATTAAAAACAAAAATCTGACCAAATTGGATTTGAATTTAGATTTACAACCACCGGAATGGATTATCGAATTTTATTCTGACATATTACCTATTGTTGACCAGATAACGACGGAAACAATACTAAACTTGTCTCCTGAAGAAAACGAAAAGTTTTTAAACTTGATTGTCAACGAACCAATTCAAGTATTTAACGAACATGTTGATCATAACAAAGTATTTTCTGAAAAGAAAGATGTTTTGATTATTAAATCGAATTTCCTTGATTTGATATTATCTAAAACCATACCAGTTTCCCTACTTTCAGAAAAAGTATTAGAAGTAAATGAGATGATAGACAAGTTGACAGAAGAAATAACTCAATTAGAACTAAATAATATGTTAGGCCAATGTGGTCTTTACGACTACTTTAACATTATCAACATGATATGTCCATTTTCAGACGATTTTTTTGAAGTGTCTATTTACGAACCAATTAAAGAAAACAAGTTGTACACAAAAGATAGTTTTGTCCAAGTTGATGAAAAAGTACAAGAGTTTTTCCCTAGTGCTATGATTGAAATGCAACAATCCCTTTTGAAATTGAATTCACCAATTGTTGTGAATCAAATTATAGATAATTCATTCATGCAATTTGTAAAATTCTATTGCAAGTTGGATTTGATCAACAAAGAGTATTTGGACTTTTCCTTTACATGGTCTGACATGGAGATTGCAACTTTAGTTGGTATTGAAGATGTATATTCGAAAGATATATCAATTATGTAGTCAAATGGGAATGATCAGGTATTGAACCTCTTCCATACCCATCTTTTGAATAATAATCCATAGGATAAACTTTTTCATCACCCATTGTATCCTTCTCTAACATTACCATTGCTTCATAAGGAGTCAATAAAGGTTTATTGAAGGCGTAACCCCAATCAATCGATAACCTAGGACAAGCGACTTGGACAAAAGCATCCACATCATCAAACATGGCCAATTTTTGAGGCAATATTTCACTCAAAATGATTTTCACCACTTGTATACCTTTTTCAGACAATGATTTTTCTAATTTATCCAATGTTATAGGATTTCCTTGTCTTCCCAAAGCGCCTAGTATTAGTCCTACTTTCGTGGCATATTTCGTCGTTGAGATAGCATCTTTTCTAACATCGATCATTTGCTTATGATCGTAGTATTCACGGGTGAATTTTCTCGAATATGGATCATATCGATAAGCTGGTATTTCAGGATTATGAATCATTGAACTTTCTAAATGAAATCTCCCATCACCTATATAAATCATTGCTTTTATATGTTCTTTGTCCAATCTGGCCGATGTACAACCCAAAACTTCCCCTTTAGATAATGGTCTTGTTTGTGGTGGAATTAAATACATTGGTTTTTCGGTATCATTTTCCAATTTTGCCTTCACACTGTGAATAGTAGGGTTGAATTGAATAGTACCAAAAATAGCTATTTGTGTCCCTCTTTCAAAATTCAATTTAATGGTATTTATCAAATGAGTTTCATCGATATTTATAGTGACAAACACGTACAACACTTTAATGGATGTGATGTCGATGGGTACCAAACAGGAATGGGCATAATGTACAATGAAATCACAATCCAATGACCTTGCGGTATAATCATCTATACAACAAGCTCCATACGACACATCACCCATGACTATTGTTTCCACTTGACAAAATTGTTCTAATATATCAGAAATAATCAAAGAGTAAATCAATAACCCTTCAGGCATTTGTAACGCTACCCTTTTACAATTCGTTTTCCTTATATTCCAAATCGTTTTGTGGATTTCAAAATTATAGTTCGATGGTAATAATTTGATAGCTTCATTTAATTCCTTATCGTTCAAAATATCATCTGGGATTTGATTCATAACTCTACCGATATGTCTTGCTGGATTGATAGTTTTAGTTAATGGTTGTTCACCATCTTTGATGGTAATGTTTTGAGGTTTCTTTCCCACAAATCTTCGTTTGGGTACTTTTGGTTTTTCTACCTCCACAGGTTTCTCTACTGGACTCATGATTAATATTAGCTAGTGTGTAATAGTGTTGTAAAGTTTTGGTGTGATGATATATTCTTTTTAAGATTTTTTTTTTTCACACATCTACATTTTTTTTGAACCATGTCATCGCATAATTTGATTTCTTGAAATCCAGTTTACATTCATTTCCTACGAGTATCCACCTATTATTTCTTCCACTACAATGATTACCCCATTTTTCACAATATCACAAGATGATGAATTTATTTATATTGATGTGAAAATATCTCACATTAGGTTCAGTGCACCAAATATTGAAATGACGGTGGAAAATGAATTGTTTGTATTTTCCTTACCTCCATACTATTTACGTTTAAGGTTTCCGTACCCTTGTATTGAAGATGATAGATCACACGCAGAATATGATTCCAAAACTGAATGTGTGAAAATAAAAATCCCTAAAGAAACAAAAGGTCAATTTTTCCCTGATTTAGACTTGACAGCAAAATTGTTGGCTAGAACCAATGAACCAAAAGTGGGTGATATAGGACAAGCCAATTCATCGAAACCATTGATTGAAGAGTTAGATGTCGACAACACTAACCCAGGTGCTCAAGCAGAAAGGGATTTGGCAGAACGTGAACAATTCAATTGGGAGGTTAAACAAGATGTGCCAACCAATCCGGATTTAACATCTACAGCTACTGACAATTCTGACGTTAATTTGAAACCAATAAAGTATGGATTTAATAACCAATATGATAATATTGTCGGCGTATCAGTTGCTAATGGTAACGATATTAATGAATTAGCTGACCCAGAGAATACACCCGAAAATGCTCGTATAATTGAAAGACTAATTAAAGAGAATATAAAATTTGATCCTGAAATGTATGCTGCCGATTACATAATGAAAGTACATCCAGAACAAGACGACGAAAACAAAAATTTTAAGGAATTAATTGATTGGAAAAATCCATTAATTCAGAAATTCCTAAAATGGTATAAAGCAGACAAGCAATTACCCGAAGCTGAAAGAACATCAATTATGCCAGTCGAATTTTCAAAAGAGGAACAAGAAAAAATGATGAATTTACCAAGGAAATCATATTTGATAGATGATAGTGATAAACCAGAGATTTTGCTTACTACAATATGTTTATTGTTTGCTTATCATTTTGATTTGAGGGAAAATGAAGGTGATCATAATATTGAAAGTGCTTGGACAATTGGTAAAATAGTTCCTCAATTTTCATTTCTTGACTCCAAAATTGTGATTGAAAATAACTATAATGTTTTGAGAGCGGCCATAATAACATGCATCAGACGTGCACTAACTTATCCCTACCACAGAAATTTTGACATGATAACTAAAGTATGGGATGATGTGTATTATAATTTGCGCGGTGGGAAACGACTTGTCCTCAAAGCGTTATTGGACTTGAAGGAATTATTCCGTTTTCACGACATTTACTATGTTTACGATAAGATATGGTTAGAAGATTTGTGTGCATATTTGATAAGCGATAATGTTTCTGAAGCAACAATCAGAAATCTCGCCCATGATATACAAAAAGAGGTGTCAAGCATTAAGAAAGCAGATATCACCTTTGAAAAAGCTAACCTAGAGAGTGCTGAAACTGTTGATGATAATGAAGGCAACGGCGAAGACAGCGAATTGATTGCGTTAAGTTTACCAGAAATAGAGGTCATGGCTGAAGAGATGTTCCAACAAGTTCAATCACAACAATAATGCAACCATTGAACAACACAAGAATGTCTCTATTTAATGTTTGACCATATAACTCAATCCTTTACCCACTAACCCTCTTAATTTACTTGGTTGCAGTCTAGCATAAGCTATTAATACTGCGAAACTTAAACTAAAAGCTATCACCTCGGTTGCTATATTCGATTCAGTTGGGGTTGGATCAATAAAAGTCCCTAATGCCTTGGGCAATACAAACAAGGATAATTCATTACGACGACTTGGGTATTCCAATAAAATACTGGTCCCACATAATGCAGACCCTGCTTTAGGGGCTAGAATATCCCAGAATTTTTGTCCGAACCAATTTGGATGATAATTTCTAATGAAACAGAAAGCTGCCCAATGTATACCAGTAAACGCACCTAAAAATGAAGCGGATCTAATTGTTTTATATAAATACTTCAATGGACTACCTCTGAACTTTTTAATAAAGACAAATAAAAAAGTATTTAATGTAGCATATAATTTGAACGCAAATTTGAATTGAACCCAAAATAATATTAAAACATGTTTCCAACAACTCTTAGTAGTAAACTGATGTAGAATTTCACAGGGGATTTTATCAATTTGATTCAAATCTCCTAATTTGGGGTCTTTGTTATATTTAATGCAAAAATCTTTGAAATGGTTTTGATGTGGTAATGGTTTAGTGGGATGATAATCTAATTCTCCATCTCTAAGATACCTTATTCCCAATAATACATTCTCATCTAGATGTGATGCTTTGGTGATCCATTTGGCATAGTGTGGAGTCAATTTTTCTGGCTCGAAAAACCAGGAATCCATAATAAAGAAACAGGCACTTACAAATAACACTATATCTCCATAAGCACCGACTGTTTTCGCTGTTTTCAGATTGGTGTGGAAAATAGATTTGAAATTAGATATAATTAATGTGTCTAAAGCTCTGGTGACTAGGATTAGAGTCCAATCTAATGTGTAATATCTATCATGTTTCAATTTATGGTGTTGGAAACTGGGGAAATTCAATAATGCTGAAGTAAATGCTGCCAAAAATGAACTATAAAAAGACAATTTATTGTTTGACATATATGGCAGTAGTATTGAACTGTAAATTGGGGTAAACGCATTTAATGTGGCTACTAGTTTAGTCATAAAAATAGGTAATCTTTGTGAATCTAATGGGTCTGTCAAAATCTTTAAAGTTTCATTCCCTAAACCTTTCAACTTTAGTTGAAATAAATGATGAATTACACTTGACAATAATTTAGGTAGAACTTCAAAAATATAAGCAAATGCAAATGTACTTAGAGTGGATCTCTGTAAGAAAATCACTTTGAATATTTTGAGAAGTGATTTTCTCGATAAATTGATAAGAAATCGTGTAGTGTTTATCAATCGCTTCGAATAATTGAGCAAGATTTCATGTTCATTCTTTCTAAGCAATGGTTGTGACTGCTTGTATACTCTTTTAGTGAGTCTAACTCCTGGATGTAGCATTAGTAGGTGAAAAGGCTGTGGCAGATATTAACAGGACGTAATATATAAAGTGGATTTAAGGGGAGAATCCAAAAAAAAAAAAGACAAGCGAAAGGCTTTATTTGGGTTGAATTAGTTTAGATTTATATAAACTGATCTGGAGTGAAAAAGACAGGAAGAGAAATAATAATAGTATAAAATCTTACGATACGAAAACGAGTGGTTTGGGCCCACTTGAACGATGGAACTTGAAAAAGCAACAAAACCAAAACTAAGGGCCAAACTCAAAGATCGGCTCAGTAAACTTCTTTTTATTTTTTTCTCCCCGTTTGGCGTTGCGTTGCGTTCCTTTGCTTTCTACTTTGTAATCAGACGACATTTTTTGTTAGCAACTCTTCCTAAACAAAGCAAAGAACTAAAAGAAAGAAAAAAAAAGAAATGACTTAATCAGCTGAGATTTATTTGCAGCCAACTTCAACCTCGGCTAAATCCAACAAATAGGACTACAATTTCTATCTAAAATATTCAATATAATACAAATTGGTAAATAAATGCCAAAAAATAAACAGAGAAGAAACCAAATATAAAAAACCTAAATAGAACCATATAAAAATAAAAATGAAATGCTGAGGTGGTTGATGTGAAACAACAATTGTTGTTATTAATGCAATCATAAAACTATAACGAGCAATAACAGTAATGACATCTATAAGTATATTCAAGACGCTTTCTTTATCAACAGATTCAAAATTAGTACCATGTTTGAATCAATGGATGAAAGAAAAACAGTAATAATAGTAATAATAAACAATAAGAAATAAAGAAAAATGGAAAAATGGAAGTTACTGATTCAAATCATTTAGCAGTTGATTCCTTATCTTGGGGAAACTTTGCAAAATTCAGTTCCAGTCGATGATGAGCTTTCGGTGGATTTGCTTGATCATCAACTTTCAGTTCTGTCACTTCACCAACTGAAGAATCAATAGAAAGATCAGGATCCATTTCGACCTCGTCTTTATTCCTGTTTTCAAATGTGACTTTTGGTGTTGATTCTGCATAGAATTCTTTCTCCTTTGTTGGTCGTAATATCTGTTGCTCTTGAAATGGTATGCTAGGGGATGACTTGCGCCGTTTATGAGACGACGTTTGAGATTTTAGTGGACTTCCACCTCCAACACTGCTACTAGTTGGTGAACCCGTTGTTGGTTTCCAATGATGAAATTGAATGACATGCTGAAATGAGGTCATTGATTCCTGCAGTGGCTGCACTTGCAGCTTACTCTGTTTATGTAATGGTTGTGCAGGTATTGGTTTTACTTGTAATGTTGAAGTGGCTCCTGTCAATGGTGATTGTAGTCCTTGGCCCCTGTTCAGCTCACTTGATTCTGGACCACTAGTTACTGAGCTAAGCCTGTGAGAAATTCCAGATGTATCAAGTGGCAAGGAGCTGTGTCGGTGGTGTGCCGCGCTTCGACGAGTGCTTGTAGATGCCGTAGACGAAGATCCGCGATATGGTGTGGTTGGTGTAGCTAGGTTTGCTACAGCTGCAGCACCAATCTTTGCTGGTGATAATGGTCTTCTTCCGCTAGCGCTGATGGTACTGCTACCGGCACCAAATCTAAAGCTCAAAGGTGGTCCTGGATTAACATTGAATGTGTCCTGTTGGGAACCTACACCACCACCACTTCCTCCGCGTGTATGTGATTTCTGAAATGGACTTCCCTGGGAGAATGATCCACCTTTTTGTTGCAATTCTTGTTGCATTCGCTTTTGATTTGCTTGTATAATTTGAATTTGTTGTTCCTGCAGAAGTCCTGGTTGAATTCCAACAAAAGGTTGTTGTTGTTGCTGCTGCTGCTGTGGTTGCTGTTGCTGTTGGGAAGTGGGGAAATGCAATGGTTGTTGATGCTGTTGTACTTGTTGCACTTGTTGTTGCGGATGCAAAACAGAGGGAGTGCCAAATGTTGCTTGTTGTATCAACATTTTCATTTGTTCTTCAGTCAACTCAGGAGCATTTCCAACACACAATAGGGGTATCATATTAACAGGCATTTGAGCCCGTAATGCTGTTTGAAGAATGGCAAGATTTTTATTTGCAGTTTCTACTCTGTAGTACTCTTGCTTCGTACGTTCTTGCTCCGCTCGTAATTTTAATGCATTCAGAAATGTTTCTTCAGAGAATGGAAATGACGTGACATTGGGTCCTAGTAATGCTAATAATCCTTGATCCTCAATCTGTTTTTGAGGAAACTTGTATGCTGATAATGAGGGTGTATTTGTATGCTGAGGAATCGATTCGCTCAATTGAGAAACAGAAGGGATCGATGTACGTTTGTTTTGACCTTGGAATGGGGGTTGCAATGAAGGTTCGGACTCTGCCTTCTCTTCCGCTATGGAACCACCACTTGATGCTGATCTTTTTTGTGGTATTGCTTTGACGTTTTCACTCTCGTCGTCCTTTCCAATGAGCGAGTTAACACTCATAGAAGACATGCTGCTTTATGGTTGGAATCGGATACTTTTGGTGGGAAGGGGGAGGTAGCACAAATATTGTTTTGAAGGAATGTGGAAACCAAAAATACTTTTGGCTATGTGAATTGGAAAATCCCTGTTTCACCTTTTGAATAAGTCAAGCAAAGAAAAATTGGTAAGGAAAGAAAGGAAAAAAAAATTAATAATAATCAAATTTAAAAATAAAAAAGAAAAGAACAGGTTGAAGTTCCTTCTTATATCCTTTTTGGCACGTGACTGTGTCGTGTTTTGATATAT
>OKKB01000046.1_pt1 | contig 88169 bp, 73 predicted proteins | sample 1613931 | NCBI WGS metagenome assembly OKKB01 (sample SAMN04436893, study PRJEB24849) | human gut metagenome | biome: human gut; feature: NICU; material: stool | host: Homo sapiens | place: USA: Saint Louis, MO | collected 2012-02-08
AGATCGACGTATTTTGCCCGGAAGGGCTTTGCGGTGTAGGCAGGGAAGGGCAGATCTACCAGATCCGCACTTACTACGACATCCAATGGCGAGACATGGCCGTCGGTGGCGCATGGACGACAGTCAGCAAGAACCATGCTGGCAGTTCTCTCGATCAGCAGGGTTTTACGGACGGCATCCCGCTGCCGTACATGATGCGACCCGAATTTCGCATTCGAAAAGTGTTCGTCAACCAGGGTGGCAACTCAACATCCGAGTATCGAGACCGCACCCAGTGGTACGGGATGCGCGCACGCCTTCAGGCTCCATCGTCCTACGCCGGTGTCACGACGATGGCTGTTCGGTATCGGTCGTCTGACCGCATCGCTGCGCAGACCGAAAGCCGCGTCTCGGTAGAGGCTACCCGTATGCTGCCGACTCGGCAGAACGGCGCGTGGACACCCGAGATTGCAACGCGGGACATTGTTCCTTTCATCTGTTACATCGCGAAAGAACGCGGCTATACCGATGCCGAGCTTGACCTTGAAGAGCTTGACCGGCTGGACGCCATATGGAAGTCCCGCGGCGATACGTTTGACATGATTTACGATAGCTCAAGCATAACTGTAAAGCAGATTCTTCAAGAGGCACTGGCTGCTGGATTCTCTGAACTGACGATTAAGAGAGGAATTATCAGCGCCGCTAGGGATGAGCCAAGGACGATTTACGGCCATATGTATACGCCACAGAACATTACCCAGGCGCTAAAAATCGGTAAAAATGCACCATCTGAAGACGACTTTGATGGAATTGATGTCGAGTTCACGAACTCAAATGGATGGATTGAAGATACCGTTCCTTGTAGACTTCCAGAAGACGTTGGACGTAAGGTTGAAAAGATCAAGGCACCTGGGATTACTGACAGAGATAGGGCGTATAGGTATGGAATGCGACGCCGTCTTGCTCAGAAATATCGCCGGACGAACTACACATTCTCGACTGAGTTGGATGCTCTGAATAGCGAGTATTGGGATTATGTTGCTCTTGCTGATGATGTGCCGGGTTTCGGGCAAAGCTCTCTATTGCTCGGCGCTATAAATACCGGTTCAAACTGGCTGTTAAAGTCGAGCGAACCTTTTGACTGGTCGGCACCTGGTCCTTATGTGGTCGCTATTCGCCGCCCTGATGGAACGCTTTCCGGTCCTTATAGTGCTAGTCGTTTTGACGAATACCACCTAGTGGTTCCGGCGCTAGATTTCACTCCTGATACATCGTGGGACATTGAGCCTCCGCATCTGCTTTTTGGCACGTCCACTCGTTTTGCTTACCCCGCGCTGATTAGCTCAATCGATCCGGATGGATTTTCAGGAGCCTCTGTTCAGGCCGTGAACTACGATGAGCGCGTCTACACCTACGACAACGCCAGCGCCCCCAACTGACCGCACACACAAAACCAGAGCCCGCCAATAGAGCGGGCTTTTTCATGCCCGGAGAATTTGCATGACGACCTACGCCACCGGTAACCCGCTGGGCTCCAAAGACCCGCGTGATCTGTACGACAACGCCGAGAACTTCGACGCGGCGATGAACGACCGGGTAAATACCACGTGGAATGATCGTTTCGGCGTTAGTCGCCCAACGATGAAAGGGTATGAGGAACAGTTCAATGACTGGCTGGATGCTCAAGGATTCGAGCCAGGCGTCCTGGAGTACGTCGACAGCATCCCGCCAACCCCGCTGATCGTAGACCGCCCGACCCAACTGATCCAGCGCGACGGAAACCTCTACAGCGTCAAGCGCCCGGCATTGTTCCCCGTCAATCTGACCGGGAACTGGGCGACGGACCAGAACCTCCTGGTTGCACAGATAGATCAAACCCTCAGGCAGGAATTGAGCGAACCTGACGGTATGCAGATGATTGGCGCTCTTGATGGGAAAGTTGGCGACTATTTGCCGAACCGCATTCACGTCCGTAAATTCGGCGTTGTGGGTGACGGAGTTACCGACGACTCTAATGCGTTGGAAACTGCCATTATGGCAGGCGTGCCAATTGACCTCGGAAATTTGCAGATCAGGATTACACGCTCAATTGGGAACCAGGCAACCATCCCTGCCGCCATCGACTGGAAATCCAGTGGCGCAAAGATTTTCATGGATTCATCTACCATCAAGGAGTCTGTTCTCTATTTTTCCGTGTTGCCGCTTGATCATAGAATCGAAGGCCCGCTGTTTATTGATGGTGCATCCAAAGCCTTTGCTGGAATCTATCTCCGCAACAACTCGGCAGATTTCTATCCGCTAGGCTACGGAACCATGTTTGCCAGCGACCTACGTGTTGAAAATATACGGAGGGCGGATGCTGCCTATGCAAATGGAGACGGTATCCTGATTCGTGGGGGGTTTACCAGCGTCACCTTGATTCGTCCAATTGTGCGAAATGTTGTGCTTGCGCCTGGTGCTGGAATTCCAGGAATGGTCGGCGTGTCCGGAATTGCTGTATTTGGAAATAGCGACGGAATTGGATATCCGCGCACAGTCACAATTGTTGACCCATACATAGAGAATATAAGCAGCGAAGACCTATCCTATCAGGATGATATGGACGGTATCCGTGTTTTCGGACCACACGCAGTTACTCCAGGTGTAAATGCTATAGACAGCACGTTTAGTATTACGCGCGGGGTCTTTAGGAACTGCTATGGTCGCAGCATCAAATCCCAAATGACAACCGGACAGGTTATTGGTGGTAAGTTTATTCGAACAACTGGCCCGGCGTCTGGAGTAGGTAATGAGGAGATTTCATTCCAACAGGGTGCCGGTTATGTCGAGGACGTTGTGTGCCTTTACTACGGCGGTAACGTTCCGAGCACGGTTATAAACGGCGGTGAAGGAACTGTAGAGCGCAAAAGGCCATCCCTTAAAGTAAAGGGTGTATATGTAGCTAACCAATCTAACCCAGCAATTCCGCAGGTTATACAGACGTTCTCTCCGGGGGTGAGTACCGGCCTGGTATCCGTTGAGGATGTTGAGGTGCAAGGTCCAGTTGACCGGCTAGTAGAATATCTGGTGAACGGTGATCTTAATGCGCTAAAGGTCGCTAACGTGAGCGTAGACGGGCTCACCACTGAGCTGATCAGAGCAAAGAGCAGTGGCTCATCCACTCCGCTTGGCGCAAAGGTGTACGCAGAAAACTGTATAAATACGGGATCATTACGGCCAATTCTCACCCATCGCGTAGCCGGAAATGCTGTGGTTGTAGAGCTAAGCGAATACGGATGCGTCGGATTTACCAGAAATGGATCTGCTGATACATCACTGGTGAATCCGGGGAGTGTTATGCGTCCGTATGCAATTGCAGGCGAAGGGCAGTCTGTAGGCGGCAGCATGCGTGTTCAGTCTGTAAGCATCCCCGCTGGCGCTGTAGGTCAGATTCAGGGGCATGGCGTGAATAATGGTGTCTGCTTTGCGATTATATCTATAAACAGAAACGCATCATCTCAGGGGGCTGTATCTATATCAGCAACTGGAGTTGTAGCGCTAGCGGTGGGCTCTGATATCACTGTTGGAACCACGTCAGAGCCAGCCAGCGGTCTTTTTAGGGTATGGGCTCAAGCTTCTGGGGCAGGAGCAATTAACATAAGAAATGGAGATACATCGACCAGAGCTGTTACTGTCGTAAGTTTTGGTTAATTTAAATATGGTCGCCTCTTGCTTGAGGCGACCTATTAATTATCGAAATGTAATTTCTTTTATTTCTTTTGTTAGCCTGTCGAATTCTATTTTTGTGAACTTTGAATTTAATTTGGCGGTATGCTCAGTTGGGCTGCTTTTAACAGTAGTATCTCTCCATGATTTTAAGTCGTCACTTTGGCTTATCTTGAATTTTGATCCAGTGTAGCCCGCAGCCTTAATTGCTATTTCTTTCATGCCGCTTGAAGGGATGATCATCCATCCGTCGCAGTGTACAGGCATTGAAGTGCTGTCATTGTTGTCCAATGCATCATAGAATGTGTAGGTAACCTCTCTGCTACCAGAGATAGGAACAGGCCTGTAGTTGCACTGGTTAACTACCGTGGAAAGACCAAATTCTTTCTTTATGGGCATAATAGATGCAAGCGCAACAATTCTGTACCCTTTCTCTATTTCTATCTCTATTTTATCTGCCTTTACTGGCGACTTAAAAAGTATGTCATCCCATAGTTTTTCATTATTCTTTATCTTTACGACTGACACATTTTTTCCTTTGAGCTTCGCCTTTACTGTGAAATCATAAGGCCGGCGCTCCAAGTCAAGAGAGTCAAAAGCAATACCTTTGTAGATTTCCGGGTGTTCTGGCTCTATAGTGAAAGTTGCTGGGAACTCATTTGCCGTCCAGGCGGAGCCGCCCATAAGGGCCTTTGCTCTTTCAGGGCCATTTGTTTTTGCATTTACAGAGTAAGATGCGCTGTATCTGTCTGTATTTTTCTCGTATGACTGGAAATGCATTGCCCATTTCAGGAAAATTGGATCGTTAAAGTGTTCGTACAGCCAAAGCATTTGCTCGACATGAAGAGAGTTGTAGCCGCCTCGCTCTGCCATTCTGCGCTTATCGGTAGGCATGTCCATTGAGTACAGAGATATAAATCCGTCATCAAACTTCGATATGTCTCTCTTTACGGCAGCTACAGCCTTATCAATAAGGGCTTTCCATTCAGGATTTCTCGTAATTTCATATATGTCAATTATGCCTGTTAGTCCTGTAATGTGGCCGTTGAGTATCTTGTAGCTTCGGCCATTATGATCAGGGGCTTCTTCTATCCATGTCACCCCGTCTTCATAAGTTACAACCCCACCATCCTTAATCTCTCTTTGATAGGTTTCCATAGCCTCATCTGCAATTAGCTTGTATTCAGCTTTTTTGCTGACTGCATATGCCCTGTAGAGGACACCCGCAATTCGAGCTTGACCTATTCCAGATATCCAGCCAGGGTCTAAGTCAAAATGGTCGTTGTGAAATGGGTATGGCCATACTGCCATTCCTTGCCGTATCTCGGCAGAATCTACGTACCAGTCAGCAACAGTTAGAAATCTCTTCTTTAAATCGCTGTCTGTGCATCCGGTATTAATCCAGTCTCTATACAGTGCGTTTGCGTAGTTGGAGTTGAAATATGGGTTGGCCCATTTCCCTAGGCCGCCATAGCTTTCTCCATAGTCAAACAGAGCTATTCCATCTTTGCTGATTGAGAATTTTCCAGATGTTGCATATTGATCCGCACTTGCGTGTGGTGTTCTTGGCGCAGCACCAATTGACGGGCAGTATGTTTTGCTGCCTGATGATTCTGCAAAAGAGTTAAATGTTGTTATTATTAAAATCGAGAAAACTATTCTAGTTGCCAGTCCGTTCATTTTCTAAATTAATTCCATGTGTATTTATTTCATGCTTTTGATTCTATAAAGATATGTACGCAATGAATAGTATTGTTAATACAAGCGCTATCGCAAATAGTGCAATGCGCGGAGTCATGTCGTATTCTTTCGGAGGATTATTAAAGAAAGGGTCGTGTTCGTATTTTTCATTTTTAGAATCCATTTCCGTATTCCTTCTATGAATATTGGATAATGTTTGTCTTTCGGTAAAAGCCGCATTATCCGTTGAAAGTCAAGAAACCGCTACCTGGAGGCAACAGGAAATGCCCATCACCGAGCAGCAACTGCTGCAGATACTCCCGAACGCCGGCCCTCGCACCGGCGTTTTTGTTGGACCCCTGAACCGCGGGATGACGCGGTTCGGTATCACGTCGCCGGTGCGCGCGGCGGTGTTCCTCGCCCAAGTTGGCCACGAAAGCGGCCAGTTGACCTACCTGGTGGAGAACCTCAACTACAGCGCGCGCGGCTTGGCTGCGACCTGGCCGAGCCGGTACCTCGGCGCCGACGGCCAGCCCAACGCCCTGGCGCAGCGCCTGGCGCGCAACCCCCGAGCCATCGCCAACAACGCTTACGCCTCGCGCAACGGCAATGGCGACGAGGCGTCGGGCGACGGCTGGCGGTTCCGCGGGCGTGGCCTGCTACAGATCACCGGCCGGTCGAACTACCGCGCCGCCGGCACCGGGCTGGGCCAGCCGCTGGAGCAGGAACCCGAACTGCTCGAGCAGCCGGAGTGGGCGGCGATCTCGGCGGCCTGGTGGTGGTCGACGCACGGCCTGAACGAACTGGCCGACCGGGGCGAGTTCGCCGCCATCACTCGGCGCATCAACGGCGGCACGAACGGTCAGGCGGAGCGCCTGGCGCTGTGGGAGCGGGCGAAGAGGGTGCTGTCGTGATCTCCGCCCGCGCTTTATCGGTCGCGCTGGCCTGCCTGGTGCTGGTCGGCCTCGGCACCGCCGGCGGTGTCTGGCTCGGCGCGCGACACTACCGGCCGCAGCTCGATGCTGCCCTGGCGGATCTGATTGCCTGCCGTGCCTCCCGGGGAGAGTTGGAGTCCGCAGTGGCGGAGCAGGTCCGGCAGGTTGCCGCGCTGCGTCAGGCTGGTGAGCAGCGCGCCAGGGAGGCAGCCCTTGCGGTGGATCGGGGACGGCAACAGGCCGCGGAGCAGTATGCCGAAGCCCAGCGCCTGGTACGTGAGCGAACCGCCGGCGAGCAGTGCGCGGCCGCCGAGGCGGTCATCGACAAGGAGTTGGGGCTATGAGGGTGGTGCTGATGCTGGTGATTGTCGCGCTGGCGGGATGCGCCGGCCAGGTGGAGCCTGAGCCGCGCACGGTGCGCGTAGAAGTACCGGTGGCGGTGCCATGCAGGGTGCCGGCGGTGGAGGTGCCCGTGTGGGCCACAGCGGGGCTGCGGAAAGGCGACGACCTACAGACCAAGGTCCGTGCGCTGCTCGCCGAACGCTTGCAGCGGATAGGTTACGAGGCGCAGCTCCTGGCTGCGAACCGGGCCTGTCAGGATTAGGAGTCGGACCGCTAAATGCCGGGCGTGACGGAAACGTGAAGCGCGGAAATGGAAAACGTGAAAAGGAATTTCACGATTGGCACAGTTTAAGTGATTGCGGTCGGCGTAAACTGTTGTAATATAAGCGCTTCTGAGGTGCGAGACAGGATTTAGGTTCCAGCGCCGCAAGGCGTGAGAGTTCGAGTCTCTCCGTCCGCACCACCTTCAGGCTCGGCTTGTCCGGCCGCTGCGGTTGAAGCCGGAACGTCCGGCACGATTCACGATATGGTGGGCGTAGCTCAGTTGGTAGAGCACAGGATTGTGGCTCCTGGTGTCGTGGGTTCGATTCCCATCGTCCACCCCATATTTCGAAGCGCCAGGCCTTGTGCCTGGCGTTTTCGTTTGCGCTTCACGATCTCTTCTCCGCTTGCCTTTCCGGTACCCAATCCGCCCTCATGGGCGCGACGGCAGGTTGAACTTGTTCCGGGTCCGGCGCTCTTAAGCGAGCCTGTCGTTCCTGGCGGGTCCGTATATGCAGTCTGGGTGAAGCGACATGTCGATGAAATGGACCGAGCAGCGCTTGCGCAAGGCTCTCAAGCAGATGGCGAACAATCATGAATCGGCTGCGGTCGAGGTCATGCGCGCCGTCGAGCGGGCGAACGATCCGAAGCTGGCGCAGCGCCTGCTCGAGGTGATCGAGCAGATGCACCAGGATGCCGATGCGCTGCGCTCCATCGACGACGAAATCGCCAGCGGCGTGATCCGTTGCCAATGAGGCCGTAGACGCTCCGCAGTTCAGGACTTCCCGGCTGAAACCGGCGCATCCGGCCGGTTCGCCAGTTTCGGGCGCAAGGTCGCGCCCTGGGCTGTGTTCCGGCGAACGGTATAAGGTTGGCGGCCGCGGAAGGCGAAGGCGGTGAACATGTTCGTATTCTCTCTCGGTGCGTTTCAGAAACGGTATTCCACCAGGGCGCTCGGGCCGATGCTGTCATGCCACTCTTCGGCGACAGCGGCGGAGCAGAGGCTGGCGAGCGTGCCGGCGAGGCACAGGTAGGGGCTTCTCATGGGGACTCCTTCCGTTGCAGCCAGGGACGTGCCTTGGTGTCTTGCTGGGCGAAGCGGTAGCCGAGCGCGTTCAGACCGTCGAAGTCGCGACTGAAGGTGTCTCCCAGGCCCTGGCCGCTGCCGGCCAGGACGGCGTGTGCGCTGTCGATGGGTTGCAGGATGAACTCGCCGGAGCGGGTTCCTCCGGCTTGCCCGCGCACCAGCAGGAAGCCGTCTTCGATCCTGATGCTCAGGCCGTTCAGGTAGCTGTGCCGGCCCGTGCTGGCGACGCGGTAGGTGCCGACGGCTTCGGTCCAGGCCTGGGGCAGGGATGTCGGCTCGATGCGCTCGCCGAGGTAGGCGGTCTGGTCGTGGCGGCGGGACACCAGGATTCGGCGTTGGCCGTAGCTGACCACGTCCAGTTGCAACTGTCCGGCGCTGTCCACGCCGACAGGCCAGAACCCCAGCAGTCTTTTTCTCATCTGCAGCCAGCCCGAGGTGTCGCGCAACAGTTCCACGCGTTGTTCGCCGAAATCCGCGTACAGGCGACCCCTGCGCTCGTACAGGCGAATCTGGCCTTGGCGGGTTGCGTAGCGACCGTATAGCTGTCGCCGGTCCTCCGGGCTCGGCACCTTCAGTGCGGGGGCGCGCGCGGGGGTGGGCTGTACGGCGGGGCGACGAGCGCCCTGTTTGACCTGCAGCATGAGCGACGCCGCTTGCCGGGCCAGGGAGGCAGTAAGCGACCCGCTGTCATCGGCGTTGCTCATGACAATGGCGGCGAGGCGCTGTTCCGGCAGCAGAATCAGATGGGCGCTGAATCCTCGGGTGGCGCTGGCGTACTCATAGTGACGGATGCCTCCTTCCAGCGGTGCGGAGCCGCACGGGCTGAGGAACCAGGCCAGGCCCACCTGGCAGTCGAAGTCCAGGGCATTGCCGGCGTTCTGCTGGCGGAACATCTCCTCGACGGAGTGTTTCCGGAGAAGCTGGCGCTCCTTGTGGCGCCCGTTGGCGAACAGCATGCGGACGAAGCGGCTGAGGTCGACCGGGCTGCTCCACAGGTCGTTGACCGGGAGGTCGCTGGCGGCGGCGGAGCCGGGGCGACCGCCGCCGCTGTAGCCTTGGGCGCGTTGCGCCTGGGGCAGGGCGTTCCTGGCGAAGCTGGAACGAGTCATCTGCAAAGGGTCCAGCAGGTGCTCCCGCATGTGCTGCTCGAAGTGCTTTCCGGTGTTGCGCTCGATAGCCGCGCCGACCAGCTCGTAGCCAAGGTTGGAATAGGCGACCTGGGTTCCCGGCGGATTGCTCAGCCAGACGCCGGATACTTTCGCCGGCAGTTGGCCGAGTGAGCTCGGGCGTTCGCCGAACAGGGGCGGCAGGTGTTCGCCAGGAAGGCCGGACTGGTGGCTGAGCAGCCGGCGGAAAGTGATCGCGCGATCCGCCTCGCTCTGGTCGGCATGGAAGCGTGAGCGTACGTAGAACTCGCGCAAGGTGTCCTGGAGCGGGGCGTCGAGAGAGAGTTGGCCGCGTTCGGCCAGTTGCAGGGTCGCGCTGGCGATCAGTAGCTTGGACAGGTCGCCGGCGTGGAATGCGGTGTGCTCGCTGGCGTTGATCCTGTGCTGTCGGTCGGCATAGCCGAAACCGCGGGCCCAGACCAGTTGCTGGTCGTCGACCAATGCCAGGGCCAGGCCGGGCACGTCCTGCCTTTCCATTTCCCGGCGGATGTGGCGTTGCAGATAGTCGATGACCTCGCCGTAGTTGCCCACGGCGGCGCTCGGCGCTGGCGGGGCGGGCGGCAGTCCGTGGCAGCCGCTGGTGCCGAGCAGGCAGCCGAGAAGGGAAAGATGCATTGCACGAAACATGGAACACCTGGCGGAAAGGCGAGGTGTCCCATGCTAGGGCGGGCCTGGCTGGCAGTCCTTACGGCTTTGTCAGCAATCTGTGAAAGATTGTTAAGCCTCCGCTGTCAACGGGGTCGCTCCCAGGTCAGGCGGAAGGAGGCGCCTCCTTGCGGCGTTTCCAGCGCTTCCGCATAGCCGCCGTGCCATTGCGCGACCCGGCGGACGATCGCCAGGCCCAGGCCGAAGCCGCCGGTGCTGCGATCGCGGCTGTCGTCCAGGCGCGAAAAGGGTTCGAAGATCTTCTGCCGGGCGTCCGCCGGTATCCCGGGGCCGTCGTCGTTGACCCGTATCTGACAGCTGTCGCCTTGATCGAGGAGGGCGATTTCGACGCGCGAGTGTGCGTGGCGAATGGCGTTGCGCAGCAGGTTGATCACTGCGCGCGCCATGAAGCGAGGCTCGATGCGGATCTGTTCGACCTGGCAGGCGCTGATCTCGCAGGTGACTCCGGCGGCTTCGGCTTCCAGGGCGACGTCGGCGACGACGCTATCCAGCCAGCTCGCGGCGTCGACGATTTCCCGGTGGCTCCCGACGTTGCCGTGCTCCAGGCGGGCGTAGGTCAGCAGTTCGGAGACCATTTCCTCCAGTTCGCCGAGATCGGCGCGCATGTCCTCTATCAGGTCGTGGCGTACTTCGGCGTCGACCTGCTTGTTCAATTGCTCGAGTTCGAAGGACAGGCGGGAGATCGGCGTGCGCAATTCGTGGGATACCGCGTTGGTCAGTTCACGCTGGTTGCTGATCAGGCTTTCGATGCGGTCGGCCATCTGGTTGAAGTGCTGGGCCAGGGTGCGGATGTCGGAGCGTCGGAAAATGCGCGTGCGCGATGACAGGTCGCCGTCGCCGAAGCGTTGCGCGGCCAGGCGCAGGGTCTCGAGGTCGCGCCAGTGCGGGCGGACCCATACCAGCAGGGCGATGCCGACCAGCACGCCGAGCAGGATGTAGGCCAGCACGGTGAATAGTGGGGTCAGCGAGGGTTCCGGCGGCAGCTTGATGTCGAGCAGCTGCGGGCCCGCGTCGATGCGGCTGATGAATTCCGTGAAGTCCTCGCGTACCACCAGCAGGTTCTTGTCGAGGAGGGCCTGCTCTTCCTGCGTCAGCTTCGCCTGCCTGGCATCCGTCAGGCTCAGCTCGAGCCCGTAGTGGGGACGCCAGTCTTCGAGCTGTCGCTGGCGTCCGGCCTGGTCCAGCGGGGCCAGCTTTTCCACCAGCGAATAGGCCTGGCCGCGAACGGCGTCGCGGTGATAGTTCTCGACGATGCTGTCGTAGAACGCGTCGATGACATGGTCGACCACGAAGATCGCGGCGGCGAACCCCAGGGCCAGTAGCAGGTAGAGGCGCAGGAACAGGCGCAGCATTCAGAGCTCCCAGCCCAGCGGGTTGAACAGGTAGCCCTTGCCCCAGACGGTCTTGATCCGGACCGGCTCGCGCGGATTGTCCTTCAGTTTATTGCGCAGCTTGCTGATGCAGACGTCGACGCTGCAGTTCAGGCCGTCGAAGCCGATGCCGCGGATCTGGTTGAGGATCTCGTCGCGGGAAAGTATTTCCCCTGCCTGGCTGGCCAGCAGCCAGAGCAGCTCGAACTCCATCGTGGTCAGTTCGATGCCGAGGCCTTCGAGTTCCGCTTCGCGCCGCCGTCGGTCGATGTTCAGCTTGCCGAATGTCAGGCTTTCCGGGGAGGCGGGAAGGGGCGCGTGCCGGCGCATCAGGGCGCGCAGGCGGGCGAGCAGCACCGGTGGCTCGATCGGCTTGATCACGTAGTCGTCGGCGCCGGACTCCAGGCCGAGGATGTGATCGAGATCGTCCTCCTGGGCGGTGAGTATGAGGATCGGCAGGTTCGCGACCCGGCGGATCTCCCGGCACACCTGCAGACCATTCTGTCCGGGGAGCATGAGGTCGAGAACCACCACTTGCGGTTTGAAGTCGAGGAAAGCGGCGAACGCGGCATCACCGCGATGCACCTGGCGCACTTCGAAACCATGCTGGGAAAGGAAACTGGCGATCAGGCGGGCGAGCTTCTGGTCGTCTTCGACGAGCAATACCTTGCTGAGGGTAGGGCAGTCCATAGGGTTTCATCGGTCGGAGCGGAATCGGCTGGCATTATATGCGCCCGCTTCCGGCGAAGCTCCAGCGACTCGTTCGAGATCGGGCTGCGATCGGCGGAAGCGGCCGGAAACACCCCGGGGATCCGCCTGCACCCTGGCGGGGTGACTTCTGCTTTTCCCTCTACTAGAATGCATGCCCTTGATTCTGGGAGCCGGAAGGACCGGCTTACGTCTGTGCAACGAGGAATATCCATGCAAGTTTCTGTTGAAAGCACTTCCGCTCTTGAGCGCCGCATGACCGTTGGTGTGCCTGCCGAGCGTATCGAGACCGAAGTCAACAAGCGTCTGCAGCAGACCGCCCGTCGTGCCAAGATTCCAGGTTTCCGCCCCGGCAAGGTGCCGATGAGTGTCATTCGTCAGCGCTACGAAGCTTCCGCGCGCCAGGAAGCCATGGGCGATCTGATCCAGGAAACCTTCTACGAAGCCGTGGTCGAGCAGAAGCTGAATCCGGCCGGTTCGCCGTCGGTAGAGCCCAAGTCCTTCGAGAAAGGCAAGGACCTGGAATACATCGCAACCTTCGAAGTCTTCCCGGAATTTACCGTTTCCGGCCTGGAAGACATCAAGGTCGAGCGCCTGCAGGCCGAAGTTTCCGATGCTGATGTCGACAACATGCTCGATGTCCTGCGCAAGCAGAACACCCGTTTCGAAGTGGTCGAGCGTGCCGCCCAGAACGATGACCAGTTGAACATCGACTTCGTCGGCAAGATCGACGGCGAAGCCTTCGCCGGCGGTTCCGCCAAGGGCACCCTGCTGGTACTGGGCTCCGGTCGCATGATCGCCGGCTTCGAAGAAGGGCTGGTGGGGGCGAAGGCCGGTGAAGAGCGTGTGCTCAACCTGACCTTCCCCGAGGACTACCAGAACCTGGACCTGGCCAACAAGGCTGCCGAGTTCACCGTTACCGTCAATAGCGTAGCCGAGCCCAAGCTGCCGGAACTGAACGAAGAGTTCTTCGCTCTGTTCGGCGTGAAGGAAACCGGTCTCGATGGCTTCCGCGCCGAAGTGCAGAAGAACATGGAGCGCGAGCTGCGCCAGGCGATCAAGTCCAAGGTCAAGAACCAGGTCATGGAAGGTCTGCTGCAGGCCAACCCGATCGAAGTGCCCAAGGCCCTGATCGGCAACGAAGTGAACCGTCTGCGCGTGCAGGCCGTCCAGCAGTTCGGCGGCAACATCAAGCCTGACCAACTGCCGGCCGAGCTGTTCGAAGAGCAGGCCAAGCGCCGTGTGGTGCTGGGCCTGATCGTCGCCGAAGTGGTCAAGCAGCACGAGCTGAAGGCCGACGAAGGTCGCGTTCGCGAAATGATCGAGGAAATGGCCTCGGCCTACCAGGAGCCCGAGCAGGTCGTCGCCTGGTACTTCAAGAACGAGCCCCAGCTGAACGAAGTCCGTTCTGTTGTACTGGAAGAACAAGTCGTAGATACTGTCCTGCAAAAGGCCACTGTGACCGATAAGCAGGTATCCTACGAAGAAGCGGTCAAGCCGGCCGAAGCTCCGCAAGCGGCCTGATTCGTTCCTCTCGTTCGAATCCCACAAGCCAGCCTTAGTGCTGGCTTGTGCGTCTTTGAGGCTTCACTATCTGTTAGGGAGTGATCGCAAGACATGTCTCGCAACTCTTTTATTCCGCACGTTCCCGATATCCAGGCCGCCGGTGGCCTGGTGCCCATGGTGGTGGAGCAGTCCGCCCGCGGCGAGCGCGCCTACGACATCTATTCGCGCCTGCTGAAGGAGCGGATCATCTTCCTGGTCGGCCAGGTCGAGGACTACATGGCCAACCTGGTGGTTGCCCAGTTGCTGTTCCTGGAGGCTGAAAATCCCGAGAAGGACATTCATCTCTACATCAACTCGCCGGGTGGTTCGGTGACTGCCGGGATGTCCATCTACGACACCATGCAGTTCATCAAGCCCAACGTCTCGACCACCTGTATCGGTCAGGCGTGCAGCATGGGTGCCCTGCTGCTTGCGGGCGGTGCCGCCGGCAAGCGCTACTGCCTGCCGCATTCGCGGATGATGATCCACCAGCCGCTGGGCGGTTTCCAGGGCCAGGCCTCGGATATCGAGATCCATGCCAAGGAAATTCTCTTCATCAAGGAGCGTCTGAACCAGATCCTGGCGCACCACACCGGCCAGCCCCTGGACGTCATTGCCCGCGATACCGATCGTGACCGCTTCATGAGCGGTGACGAAGCTGTCAAGTATGGCCTGATCGACAAGGTCATGACCCAGCGCGACCTGGCCGTCTAAGGCTCCGCAATACTGGCGGTCGAGACATTCGGCCGCCTCGTGGGCTTGAAAATGCCCACAATTGCCTTCATCTTGTGTTTGAAGCTACCCATTGGATCGATCGAATGACTGATACCCGCAACGGCGAGGACAACGGCAAGCTGCTGTATTGCTCCTTCTGCGGCAAGAGCCAGCACGAAGTGCGCAAGTTGATTGCCGGCCCCTCGGTCTTTATCTGCGACGAGTGTGTCGACCTGTGCAATGACATCATCCGCGAGGAGGTGCAGGAAGCGCAGGCGGAAAGTAGTGGGCACAAACTTCCGGCGCCGAAAGAGATCCGCACCATCCTCGATCAGTACGTGATCGGGCAGGAGCGGGCCAAGAAGGTTCTGGCGGTAGCGGTATACAACCACTACAAGCGCCTCAACCAGCGTGACAAGAAGGACGATATCGAGCTCGGCAAGAGCAACATTCTGATGATCGGCCCAACCGGCTCGGGCAAGACCCTGCTGGCCGAGACCCTCGCACGTCTGCTGAACGTGCCGTTCACCATCGCCGATGCGACCACGCTGACGGAAGCGGGCTACGTGGGCGAGGATGTCGAGAACATCATCCAGAAGCTCTTGCAGAAGTGCGATTACGATGTGGAGAAGGCCCAGATGGGCATCGTCTACATCGACGAGATCGACAAGATCTCCCGGAAATCGGACAACCCCTCCATCACTCGCGACGTTTCCGGCGAGGGTGTGCAGCAGGCCCTGCTGAAGCTCATCGAGGGCACCGTTGCCTCGGTACCGCCGCAGGGCGGTCGCAAGCATCCGCAGCAGGAGTTCCTGCAGGTCGATACGCGCAACATCCTGTTCATCTGCGGCGGCGCTTTCGCCGGTCTGGAGCGGGTCATCCAGAACCGTTCCGCGCGCGGCGGCATCGGTTTCAATGCCGAAGTGCGCAGTCAGGAGATGGGCAAGAAGGTCGGCGAGGCGTTCAAGGAAGTCGAACCGGAAGATCTCGTCAAGTTCGGTCTTATTCCCGAGTTTGTAGGGCGTTTGCCGGTGATCGCGACTCTTGATGAGCTCGACGAGGCTGCGCTCATGCAGATCCTGACCGAGCCGAAGAACGCTCTCACCAAGCAGTACGCCAAGCTGTTCGAAATGGAAGGCGTCGATCTCGAATTCCGTCCGGACGCACTCAAGGCGGTTGCCCGCAAGGCGCTCGAACGCAAGACCGGTGCACGTGGCTTGCGTTCAATTCTCGAAGGTATCCTTCTCGATACCATGTACGAGATTCCCTCCCAGCAGGATGTCAGCAAGGTGGTCATCGATGAGAGTGTCATCGATGGCTCGTCGCAACCCCTGATGATCTACGAGAACAGCGAAAAGCCAGCCAAGGCTGCGCCTGAGGCATGAAAGAGCAGGGGCCTTCGGGCCCCTTTTCTTTTCCGACTGGCACGCTTGTTTTTTCCCGGGCCTAACCCCATCTTAGGCTGAAAGGTCTTCCTATCTGTTTCGTGGCCAAGTGCCGCTGTAGAGCCGACATTATGAAAACACTCGTCGAATTGCCCTTGCTGCCGCTACGTGACGTGGTGGTGTACCCGCACATGGTCATCCCGTTGTTCGTCGGTCGGGAAAAGTCCATCGAGGCCCTGGAGGCAGCGATGACCGGCGACAAGCAAATCCTCCTGCTGGCGCAGAAAAACCCCGCGGACGATGATCCGGGCGAAGATGGCCTGTACCGCATGGGTACGGTCGCTACCGTGCTGCAGTTGCTCAAGCTGCCGGATGGCACCGTCAAGGTGCTGGTCGAAGGCGAGCAGCGCGGCCAGGTCGAGCGCTTCATCGAGGAAGAAGGGCACATTCGTGCCGCGGTCCAGGCCATCGACGACGCCAATGTCGGCGAGCGCGAGGCCGAGGTCTTCACTCGCAGCCTGCTGAGCCAGTTCGAGCAATACGTCCAGTTGGGCAAGAAAGTCCCCGCCGAGGTGCTTTCCTCGCTGAACAGCATCGACGAGCCGAGCAGGCTGGTCGATACCATGGCCGCGCACATGGCGCTGAAGATCGAGCAGAAGCAGGACATCCTGGAGATCACCGACCTGTCGTCGCGGGTCGAGCATGTCCTGGCGCTGCTGGATGCCGAGATCGACCTGCTGCAGGTGGAAAAGCGCATCCGCGGCCGGGTCAAGAAGCAGATGGAGCGCAGCCAGCGCGAGTACTACCTGAATGAGCAGATGAAGGCCATTCAGAAGGAACTCGGCGATATCGACGAAGGGCACAACGAAGTCGAGGAGCTGAAGAAGCGCATCGACGCCGCCGGCCTGACCAAGGAGGCGCACACCAAGGCCACTGCCGAGCTGAACAAGCTCAAGCAGATGTCGCCGATGTCGGCGGAAGCCACCGTGGTGCGTTCCTACATAGACTGGCTGCTGAACGTGCCGTGGAAGGCCGAGAGCAAGGTGCGCCATGATCTCGCCAAGGCGGAAGACATCCTCGATGCCGACCATTACGGCCTGGAAGAGGTCAAGGAGCGCATTCTCGAGTATCTCGCCGTGCAAAAGCGGGTGAAGAAGCTCAAGGGCCCGGTCCTTTGCCTGGTGGGGCCGCCCGGCGTGGGCAAGACCTCCCTGGCCGAATCCATCGCTCGCGCCACCAATCGCAAGTTCGTGCGCATGGCGCTCGGCGGCGTGCGTGACGAGGCCGAGATCCGCGGTCACCGTCGTACCTATATCGGCTCCATGCCGGGCCGCCTGATCCAGAAGATGACCAAGGTCGGCGTGCGCAACCCGCTGTTCCTCCTCGACGAAATCGACAAGATGGGCAGCGACATGCGCGGGGATCCCGCCTCGGCGCTGCTCGAGGTGCTCGACCCGGAGCAGAACCACAACTTCAACGATCACTACCTGGAGGTCGACTACGACCTGTCCGACGTGATGTTCCTCTGCACCGCAAACTCGATGAACATCCCAGCGCCCCTGCTGGATCGGATGGAAGTCATCCGCCTGCCGGGCTACACCGAGGACGAGAAGGTCAACATCGCCTCCAAGTACCTGATTCCGAAGCAGGTCCAGGCCAACGGCCTGAAGAAGGGCGAGCTGACCTTCGAGGAAGGCGCCCTGCGCGACATCATTCGTTACTACACCCGCGAAGCCGGGGTGCGCAGCCTCGAGCGGCAGATCGCCAAGGTCTGCCGCAAGGCGGTGAAGGAGCATGCCAAGCTCAAGCGTATCCAGGCGGTGGTGTCCAGCGAGACGCTGGAGAACTACCTCGGCGTGCGCAAGTTCCGTTATGGCCTCGCCGAACAGCAGGACCAGATCGGCCAGGTGACCGGGCTGGCCTGGACCCAGGTCGGCGGCGAGCTGCTCACCATCGAGGCGGCCGTGGTACCCGGCAAGGGCCAGTTGACCAAGACCGGATCGCTGGGCGACGTGATGGCGGAATCGATCACCGCGGCGTTGACCGTGGTGCGCAGCCGCGCCCAGAGCCTAGGAATCGCGGCGGACTTCCACGAGAAGCGCGACATCCATATCCACGTTCCGGAAGGCGCTACGCCGAAGGATGGCCCGAGCGCAGGCATCGGCATGTGCACGGCGCTGGTTTCGGCGATCACGCAGATCCCGGTGCGCGCCGACGTGGCAATGACCGGGGAGATCACCCTGCGTGGGCAGGTGCTGGCGATCGGCGGGCTGAAAGAAAAACTTTTGGCGGCGCACCGCGGCGGGATCAAGACGGTGATCATTCCCGAGGAAAATGTTCGCGACCTGAAGGAAATTCCGGACAATATTAAGAGTGATCTGGTTATTAAACCGGTTAAATGGATTGACGAAGTCCTGCAAATTGCGCTGCAATACGCCCCGGAGCCCTTGCCCGATGCGGCTCCGGAGATGGTTGCAAAGGATGAAAAACGCGAGCCTGATTCCAAGGAGCGAATTAGCACGCATTAGTCGGTAGGTATTCTTGACACTGTTTTTGGGCCCTTGTTATAAAGCGGCACTTGCTGAGTCAGTTGGCCTACCAGCGCAGAATTTCCTTACACCTAACACATAGAAACATACTCAACAGAAATAAGGGGACTTAGAGTGAACAAGTCGGAACTGATCGATGCAATTGCCGCATCTGCTGATATCCCGAAAGCTGTTGCCGGTCGCGCACTGGACGCAGTGATCGAGTCCGTCACTGGCGCCCTGAAGGCTGGTGACTCCGTCGTGCTGGTTGGTTTCGGCACCTTCGCTGTCAAAGAGCGCGCTGCTCGCACCGGTCGCAACCCGCAAACTGGCAAGCCGATCAAGATCGCCGCTGCCAAGATCCCGGGCTTCAAAGCCGGTAAAGCCCTGAAGGATGCTGTCAACTAAGCGTCTTTTGGGACTCGTTCTACCCAGGTCGGCCAAGGCTGGCCTGGCTGCGGAGCGGTAGTTCAGTCGGTTAGAATACCGGCCTGTCACGCCGGGGGTCGCGGGTTCGAGTCCCGTCCGCTCCGCCAGTTACGAGAAGGCGCATCCTCGGATGCGCCTTTCTTATATCCGCATCTCTTACCCACGCCGCGCCGCCCAAGACGGCTGGTCGTGGCAGTTTTTGGGGGCTGCATGCTGCAGAACATCAGGGATAATTCCCAGGGCTGGATCGCCAAGACCATCATTGGCGTGATCATCGTTCTCCTGTCGCTGACCGGCTTCGACGCGATCATCCGGGCCACCGACCACTCCAACGTGGCCGCCAAGGTCAACGGCGACGATATCAGTCTCAATGAAGTCCAACAGGCCGTGGACATGCAGCGTCGCCAGCTGCTGCAACGCCTGGGCAAGGATTTCGATCCATCCATGCTGGATGACAAGCTGCTCAAGGAAGCGGCCCTGAAGGGGCTGATCGAGCGTACCCTGCTGCTCCAGGCCGCCAAGGACGACAAGTTCGCCTTCTCCGACCAGGCGCTGGACCAGTTGATCCTGCAAACTCCCGAGTTCCAGGTCGACGGCAAGTTCAACGCGGATCGCTTCGACCAGGTCATCCGCCAGATGAACTACAGCCGCATGCAGTTCCGCCAGATGCTCGGCCAGGAAATGCTCATCGGCCAGCTTCGCGCCGGCCTGGCGGGCACCGGTTTCGTCACCGACAACGAATTGCAGTCCTTCGCTCGCCTCGAGAAGCAGACCCGCGACTTCGCCACCCTGGCGATCAAGGCCGACGCTTCCAAGAGCAGCGTGAGCGAGGACGAGGTGAAGGCCTTCTACGAAGGCCACAAGAGCGAGTTCATGACTCCCGAGCAGGTGGTCGTCGAATACGTGGAACTGAAGAAGTCCTCCTTCTTCGACCAGGTCAAGGTGAAGCAGGAAGACCTCGAGGCGTTGTACCAGAAGGAAATCGCCAACCTCTCCGAGCAGCGCGATGCCGCCCACATCCTGATCGAGGTGAACGACAAGGTCGGCGACGAGCAGGCCAAGGCGAAGATCGACGAGATCAAGGCTCGCCTGGCCAAGGGCGAGGATTTCGCCGCGCTGGCCAAGGAGTTCTCCCAGGATATCGGCTCGGCCGCCACCGGCGGCGACCTGGGCTACGCCGGCCGCGGCGTGTACGACCCCGCGTTCGAGGAGGCGCTGTATGCGCTGAAGCAAGGTGAGGTATCCGCCCCGGTGAAGACTCCGTACGGCTACCACCTGATCAAGCTGCTGGGCGTGCAGGCGCCGGAAGTACCGAGCCTGGAAAGCCTCAAGCCGAAGCTCGAGGACGAACTGAAGAAACAGATGGTCGAGCAGCGCTTCGTCGAGGCTACCAAGGACTTGGAAAGCTCCGCCTACGAAGCCGCCGACCTGAGCCAGCCGGCGCAGGAAATGGGCCTGAAGGTCCAGACCAGCCAGCCGTTCGGACGTTCGGGGGGCGACGGCATCGCTGCCAACCGCCAGATCGTGCAGACCGCGTTCAGCGCCGAGGTGCTGGAAGAAGCGGCCAACAGTGGCGCCATCGAGCTGGATCCGGACACCGTGGTGGTGCTGCGGGTCAAGGAACACAACAAGCCGAAGGAGCAACCGCTGGAGCAGGTCGCGGCGAACATCCGCGAGCGCCTGGCCGCCGAAAAGGCCGCCGAGGAGGCGCAGAAGCGTGGCGAGGCCCTGATCGCAGAGCTGCGTGAAGGCCGTACCTCTTCCGCAGCGGGGGAGTCGTGGAAAGTGGTCGAGGCGGCCTCCCGCGGCCAGGAAGGCGTCGATCCGAAACTGCTCCAGGCGGTGTTCCGCATGCAGCGTCCGGAGGCCAAGGACAAGCCTTCGCTCTCTGGCGTGACCCTGGCCAATGGCGATTACGTGGTGATCCGCCTGAATGGCGTCAGCGAGCCGGAGGAGGCTATCTCCGACGACGAGAAGGCCATGTACCGCCGCTTCCTGGCTTCGCGCAGCGGACAGGCAGACTTCGCCGCCTTCCGCCGTCAGTTGCAGGACAAGGCGGAAGTCGAGAAATACTGAGACCGAGATGCAGAGAAAAGGCCGCTTACGCGGCCTTTTCTTTATTCCGCCCATGAAAAAGGCCGCTCGAAGCGGCCATTTTTCATGGGCGGGGTGATCAGTCGTCGTCCAGCGGGCCCATGGCGGTAGTGTTGAAGCCGCCATCGACGTAGAGGATCTCGCCGCTGATACCGCTGGCCAGGTCCGAACAGAGGAAGGCGCCGGCATTGCCGACTTCCTCGATGGTGACGTTGCGCCGCAGCGGCGTCTGCCGCTCGTTGGCGGCCAGCATCTTGCGGAAGCTCTTGATCCCGGAGGCGGCGAGCGTTCGGATCGGCCCGGCGGAAACCGCATTGACCCGGGTGCCTTCCGCGCCCAGGCTGCCGGCCAGGTAGCGGACCCCGGCCTCCAGGCTGGCCTTGGCCAGGCCCATTACGTTGTAGTTCGGCATGGTCCGTTCGGCGCCCAGGTAGGAGAGGGTCAGCAGGCTGCCGTTGCGGCCCTTCATCATTTCCCGTCCGGCCTTGGCCAGGGCGATGAAGCTGTAGGCGCTGATGTCGTGGGCGATGCGGAAGCCCTCGCGGGTGGTCACCGCGGTGAAGTCGCCGTCGAGCTGATCGCCTGGAGCGAATCCGACGGAGTGGACGATGATGTCCAGGCCGTCCCAGTGCTTGCCCAGGGCGGCGAACACCGCTTCGATCTGGCTGTCGTCGGCCACGTCACAGGGGAAGCACAGCTCCGGCCGCGAGCCCCAGCCACTGGCGAACTCCTCCACCCGGCCCCTGAGCTTGTCGTTCTGGTAGGTGAAGGCCAGTTCGGCGCCTTCCCGGTGCATGGCGGCGGCGATGCCGGAAGCGATGGAGAGCTTGCTGGCGACTCCGACGATCAGGGCGCGTTTTCCTGTGAGAAATCCCATGGTCCGTTCCTTGTCTGCTACTCAGTTTTCCGCGCTTGCCGGGGCCATGAAGGCAGCCTCCAGCAATTGCTGCGTATAGGGATGTTGCGGCGAGGCGAAAACCGCTTCGGCGCTGCCCTGTTCCACCACCTTGCCATGTCGAACCACCATCAACTGGTGGCTGAGCGCCTTGACCACCGCCAGGTCGTGGCTGATGAACAGGTAGGTGAGGTTGTACTTGCCCTGCAGTTGCCGCAGCAATTCCACGACCTGGCGCTGCACGGTGCGGTCGAGCGCCGAGGTCGGTTCGTCGAGCAGGATCAGTGCCGGTTTCAGCACCAGTGCCCGGGCGATGGCGATGCGCTGGCGCTGGCCGCCGGAGAATTCGTGGGGGTAACGGTAGCGGGTCTGCGGATCGAGCCCGACCTCCACCAGCGCGTCGATGATCGCCTGCTCCTGTTCGGCCTCGCTGCCGATCCTATGGATGCGCAGGCCTTCGCCGACGATCTCGCCGACACACATGCGTGGGCTGAGGCTGCCATATGGGTCCTGGAACACCACCTGCATCTCGCGGCGCAGCGGGCGCACGTCATGTTGCGCGAGACCGTCCAGCCGGGTGCCTTCGAAGCGGATGCCGCCCTGGCTTTCCAGCAGCCGCAGGATTGCCAGGCCAAGGGTCGACTTGCCCGAGCCGCTTTCGCCAACGATGCCCAGCGTCTGCCCGCGGGGTAGTTCGAAATTGACCCCGTCGACCGCCTTGACGTGGTCCACGGTGCGGCGGAACACGCCTTTGCGGATCGGGAACCAGACCCGCAGGTCGTCCACCGCCAACAGGGTTTCACCGGGCGGGTTGCTCGCCGGCGCACCGCTGGGCTCGGCGTTGAGCAGCTCGCGGGTATAGGGGTGTCGCGGGGCTGCGAAGAGTTCCTGGCAGGAAGCCTGCTCGACGATCCGCCCTTGTTGCATGACGCAGACGCGGTGGGCGATGCGCCGGACCAGGTTGAGGTCGTGGGTGATCAGCAGCAGGGACATGCCCAGGCGTGCCTGCAGGTCCTTGAGCAGATCGAGGATCTTCAACTGGACGGTGACGTCGAGCGCGGTGGTCGGTTCGTCGGCGATCAGCAGTTGCGGCTCGCAGGCCAGGGCCATGGCGATCATCACCCGCTGCCGCTGGCCGCCGGAGAGTTCGTGTGGATAGGCTTTCAGGCGCTTGGCCGGCTCGGGGATGCCGACCAGCTCGAGCAGTTCGAGAATTCTCGCGCTGGCCTTGGCGCCACCCAGGCCCTTGTGCAGGGCGAGGACCTCGGCGAGCTGCTTCTCGATGGTATGCAGCGGATTGAGCGAGGTCATGGGTTCCTGGAAGACCATGGCGATGCGGTTGCCGCGGATCCCGCGCAGGCGCCGTTCCGGGAGCTTGAGCAGATCCTCGCCCTGGTAGTGGATGCTGCCTGCTGGGTGGCTGGCGACGGAGTAGGGCAGCAGGCGCAGGATCGAGTGGGCGGTCACCGACTTGCCCGAGCCGCTTTCGCCGACCAGGGCCAGGGTCTCGCCCTGGCGGATGTCGAAGCTGACGCCTTCGACCACCCGCTGGCGTTGCTCGCCGGAGAGGAATTCGACGGCGAGGTCGCGGATTTCCAGAATGTTCTCGCTCATCTCATTTCCTCGGGTCGAAAGCGTCGCGGGCGGCTTCGCCGATGAACACCAGCAGGCTCAGCATGACCGCCAGCACCACGAAGGCGGAAATGCCCAGCCAGGGTGCCTGGAGGTTGGACTTGCCCTGGGCGACCAACTCGCCCAGCGACGGCGCGCCGGGCGGCAGGCCGAAGCCGAGGAAGTCCAGGGAGGTGAGGGTGCCGATGGCGCCGGTGAGGATGAACGGCATGAAGGTCAGGGTCGAGATCATCGCGTTCGGCAGGATGTGACGGAACATGATGGCGCTGTTGCGCATGCCGAGGGCCCGGGCGGCGCGGACGTATTCCAGGTTGCGCCCGCGGAGGAACTCGGCGCGGACCACGTCCACCAGGCTCATCCAGGAAAACAGCAGCATGATGCCCAGCAGCCACCAGAAGTTCGGCTGGACGAAGCTGGCCAGGATGATCAGCAGGTAGAGCACCGGCAGCCCCGACCAGACTTCCAGGAAACGCTGGCCGAGCAGGTCGACCCAGCCGCCGTAGTAGCCTTGCAGGGCGCCGACGGTGACGCCGATCAGAGAACTGAGCACGGTCAGGGTCAGGGCGAAGAGGATCGACACGCGGAAGCCGTAGATCACCCGGGCGAGCACGTCGCGGGCCTGGTCGTCGGTGCCCAGCCAGTTTTCCGCCGACGGCGGGGCGGGGGCGGGAACCTTCAGCTCGTAGTTGATGGTGTCGTAGCTGTAGGGGATCGGCGGCCAAAGCACCCAGCCGTCCTTCTCGGCGATCAGTTGGCTGATGTAGGGGCTCTTGTAGTTGGCTTCCAGGGGGAATTCGCCGCCGAAGGTGGTTTCCGGGTAGCGTTTGAAGACCGGGAAGTACCAGCCGCCGTCGTAATGCACGACCAGCGGTTTGTCGTTGGCGATCAGTTCGGCGCCGAGGCTGCCGACGAACAGGATGAGGAACAGCCAGAGCGACCACCAGCCACGCTTGTTGCTCTTGAAGCGGGCCCAGCGGCGCTGGTTGATGGGAGACAGGCGCATCGGATTACTCCCGGTTCTCGAAGTCGATGCGCGGATCGACCAGGGTGTAGACGATATCGCTGATCAGCTTCATGACCAGCCCGAACAGGGTGAAGATGAACAGCGTGCCGAAGACCACCGGGTAGTCGCGGTTCATAGCCGCTTCGAAGCTGAGCAGGCCGAGGCCGTCGAGGGAGAAGATCACCTCGATCAACAGCGAACCGGTGAAGAAGATCCCCAGCAGCGCAGCCGGCAGGCCGGCAATCACCAGCAGCATGGCGTTGCGGAATACGTGCCCGTAGAGCACGCGGCGTTCGGTCAGGCCCTTGGCGCGGGCGGTGACCACGTATTGCTTGCCGATCTCGTCGAGGAAGCTGTTCTTGGTCAGCAGCGTGATGGTGGCGAAGTTGCCGATCACCAGGGCGGTTACCGGCAAGGCCAGGTGCCAGAAATAGTCGAGCACCTTGCCGCCGAGGCTGAGCTGGTCGAAGTTGTTCGAGGTCAGGCCGCGCAGGGGGAACCAGTCCCAGTAGCTGCCGCCGGCGAACAGCACCACCAGCAGGATGGCGAAGAGGAAGGCGGGAATGGCGTAGCCGACGATGATCGCCGAGCTGGTCCAGATGTCGAAGACGCTGCCATGGCGGACCGCCTTGGCGATCCCCAGCGGGATCGACACCAGGTACATGATCAGCGTGCTCCAGAGCCCGAGCGAGATCGACACCGGCAATTTCTCGATGATCAGGTCGGTGACCTTGGCGTCGCGGAAGAAGCTCTGCCCGAAGTCCAGGTGCAGGTAGTTCTTCAGCATGATCATGAAGCGCTCGGGGGCCGACTTGTCGAAGCCGTACATGCGCTCGATCTCTTTCACCAGCTCCGGGTCCAGGCCTTGCGCGCCGCGGTATTGCGAGCCGGCCACGGCGACTTCGCCGCCGCCGCCGGAGATGCGCCCGGTGGCGCCGCCGGAAGCGGCGTCGAAGCCTTCCAGCTTGGCGATCATCTGCTCCACCGGACCGCCGGGAGCGGCCTGGATGATGATGAAGTTGATCAGCAGGATGCCGAACAGGGTAGGGACGATCAGCAGCAGGCGCCGCAGGATATAGGAGAGCATGCGGCGTTACTCCCGTTCCGGCTCGGCGTCTTGCGTGGCTTCGGCTTGCGCCTTGCTCGGCAGCGCCTTGTCGCTGGTCTGCCACCAGGTCATCAGGCCCCAGTCGTAGAGTGGCGTCACCTTCGGCCGGCCGAAACGGTTCCAGTAGGCGACCCGCCAGGTATCGACGTAGTAGTTAGGAACCACGTAGTAGCCCCACGACAGTACGCGGTCGAGGGCGCGGGTATGGTCGATCAGGCTTTGCCGCGAGTCGGACTGGATCAGGCTTTCCACCAGGCTGTCGATGGCCGGGTCCTTGAGGCCGATGAAGTTGCGGCTGCCGGCCTTGTCGGCGCTGCTGGAATGCCAGAACTCTCGCTGTTCGTTGCCTGGCGAGTTGGATTGCGGCCAGGTCGCCGAGGTCATGTCGAAATCCCGCGAGCGCAGGCGGTTGACGAACTGCGAGACGTCGACGCGACGGATCTGCATGTCGATGCCAAGTTCGGCCAGGTTGCGCTTGAACGGCAGGATGACCCGTTCCATGTTGGCCTGGAACAGCATGAACTCGAAGCTCAGTGGCTGGCCGTCGGGACCTACCATGCGGTTGTTCTCGATCCTGTAGCCGGCCTCGGTGAGCAACTGGTAGGCCTTGCGTCGCTGCTCGCGGATCACCCCACTGCCGTCGTTGACCGGATTCTGGAAGACCTGGTCGAAGGCCTCGTCGGGAATCTTGCCGCGCAGCGGTTCGAGGATCTTCAGCTCGGCTTCGCTGGGCAACTGGTGGGCGGCCATCTCCGAGTTCTCGAAATAGCTGTTGGTGCGCTTGTAGGAGCTGAAGAACAGCTGCTTGTTCGACCATTCGAAGTCGAACAGCAGGCTGATCGCCTGGCGTACCCGGCGGTCCTGGAACACCGGGCGGCGGATATTGAAGGCGAAGCCCTGCATCCCCACCGGGTTGTGGTTGTGGATGCTGGCCTTGATGAAGCGCCCGTCGCGCAATGCCGGCGACTCGTAGCCGGTGGCCCAGTCCTTCGCCGAATATTCGAGGTTGACGTCGTACTGGCCGGCCTTGAAGGCTTCCAGGGCGACCGACATGTCGCGATAGGAGTCGATGGTGATGGTGTCGAAGTTATAGAGTCCGCGGGAGACCGGAAGGTCCTTGGCCCACCAGTCCTTGACTCGCTCGTAGCTGATGGAGCGTCCCGGATCGACCTTGGCGATGCGGTAGGGGCCGCTGCCCACCGGAATTTCCATGCCGGTCTTGGAAAAGTCGCGGTCGGCCCACCAGTGTTTCGGCAGGATCGCGATCTGGCCGAGGATCAGCGGCAGTTCGCGGTTGCCGGCGTGCTTGAAGTCGAAGCGCACGCGAAGCTTGTCCTCGGCGACCACCTTGTCGACGTCCGCATAGTAGTTGCGGTACATCGGGTCGCCCTTGCTCACCAGCGTCTCGAAGGTGAACACCACGTCTTCGGCGGTGACCGGCGTGCCATCGCTGAAACGGGCCTGGGGGCGCAGGTAGAAGCGCACGTAGCTGTTGTCCGGTGCCTTCTCGATCTTCTCCGCGAGCAAGCCGTATTCGGTGAACGGCTCGTCCTGCGACTGGAAGGCCAGGGTGTCGTAGATCAGGCCCAGCGAAGGGGCCGAGACGCCCTTGCCGATGAACGGGTTAAGGCTGTCGAAGCCGCCGAAGTCGGCCTGGCGGAGGATGCCGCCTTTCGGCGCATCCGGATTCACGTAGTCGAAATGCTTGAAATCGGCGGGATACTTCGGAGGCTCATCGTAGAGCGTCAGTGCATGTTTCGGGGCGGCGAGGAGCGGGCCGCAGCAGCCGAGCAGCAGGGCTGCCAGCAGAGGGGTGAAGCGGGGACGGATCATCGGGACGTCTCCAGGTTTTTCTGCCACCACGCGCGCAGGCCCAGGGTGTAGGGCGGGGTGGCGACGAAGGCGAAGCGGTTGCGGTACGCCAGACGGTGCGAATTGAGGTACCAGTTGGGAATGCTGTAGTACTGCCAGAGCAAGGTCCGGTCCAGGGCGCGCGCGGCGGCGACCTGTTCGTCGCGGCTGTGGGCGCCGAGCAGGCGGTTGAGCATGGCGTCGACCACCGGGTTGGCGATGCCCGCGTAATTCTTGCTGCCCTTGACCTTCACCTGGCTGGAGTGGAAGTACTGCCACTGTTCCAGGCCGGGACTGAGGGTCTGTGGCAGGGTCATGAGGATCATGTCGTAGTCGAACTGGTCCAGGCGCTGCTTGTATTGGGCGCGGTCGACGGTGCGCAGGCGCGCGTCGATGCCGATGCTGGCGAGGTTTTCGCGATAGGGCTGGAGAATACGCTCCAGGCTCGGATTGACCAGCAGGATTTCGAAGCGCAGCGGTTCGCCCTTTTTATTCAGCAGTCGGTCGCCGGACAGCTTCCAGCCGGCATCGGCCAGTAGACCGAGTGCATGCCTGAGGGTTTCACGGGGAATGCCGCGCCCCTCGGTGGTCGGCAGGCTGAACGGCTGTTTGAACAACTGCGCCGGCAATTGCTTGCGGTACGGCGACAGGTACAGCCATTCCTGGCCCTCCGGGACGCCGCTGGCGGCGAATTCGCTGTTCGGGTAGTAGCTGCGCGAGCGCAGGTAGGAATTGCTGAAGAGGGCGCGATTGGTCCATTCGAAGTCGAACATCTCGCCCAGCGCCTGGCGTAGCGCGCGCTCCTTGAACACGGCGCGACGGGTGTTCATGAACAACGCCTGGGTCTGGCTGGGGATCTGGTGCGGGATTTCCGTGCGGATCACATCGCCGCGCAGAACCGCGGGGAAGCGATAGTTGTTCAGCCAGTTCTTCGCCTGGTGCTCGATGTAGAAGTCGAACTCGCCGGCCTTGAAGGCTTCGAAGGCGACGCCGTTGTCCCGGTAGAAGTCCACCACGACCCGGTCGAAATTGTATTTGCCGCGGTTCACCGGCAGTTTTTCGCCCCACCAGCCCTTCACGCGTTCGAACACCAGGCGGCGCCCGGGATCGACCTCGACGATGCGATAGGGACCGCTGCCCAGCGGCGCGGTGAAGGTGGTGGCGCGGAAGTCGCGATCCTTCCAGTAATGCTGCGGCAGCACCGGAAGCTCGCCCAGGCGCAGGATCAGCAGCGGGTTGCCGGAGCGCCGCAGGACGAAACGCACCCGGTGGGGGGTGAGGATATCGACCCGCTTCACCTCCTGCAGGTAGGTGCGGTACATCGGGTGCCCCTGCTTGACCAGGGTGCGATAGGAAAAGGCCACGTCGCTGGCGGTGATCGGCCTGCCGTCGTGGAAGCGCGCTTCCGGCCGCAGGTTGAATACCACCCAGCTGCGGTTTTCCGCGTATTCCACGCTCTTCGCGATCAGGCCATAGCTGGAGGCTGGTTCGTCGCCGGACGGGTCGTACAGGCCGGTGCCCACCATCAATGGTTCGTTCAGCTCGTTGACTCCGTACTGGAGGAAATCGCCGGTGCCGATCGGGCTGGTGCCTTTCAGGGTGTAGGGGTTGAGCGTGTCGAAGCTGCCCGAGGCCATCAGGCGCAAGGTGCCGCCTTTGGGGGCGTCGGGATTGGTCCAGTCGAAGTGCTGGAAATTGGCCGGATACTTGAGCGTGCCGAATTGGGCATAACCATGGCTCTGGGTAATCGCGGCGAAGCTGGGCAGGCTCACGGCCAGGCCGAGGATCAGGAAGGAGAGGCGACGCATCAGGCGTGTGTCCGGGTCCTTGGCTATTTTTGACAACGAATCGTCAGGCAACAGTAACACCTTGCCCGCACAGGAAAAAAGAGGGAGCGCGGGCCTGTCCGGCCTAGGGTCCGGGGTTCTGGCCGCGCTTGCGAAAACGCCACGCCGGCAGGAGCGGGCGTGGCGTTTCGGGACGGCCTGCAATGGGCTGTCAGCGGCTCGCGGTGTCCAGGTACAGGGTCAGGGTCTGGCCGGGCTTGAGCGCCTGCTTGCTGCGCGGGTTCCAGCGCTGCAGGTGCTTCATTTCGACATTGAAGCGCTTGGCGATCAGGTACATCGAGTCGCCTTGCTTGACCTTGTAGTAGGTGGCGCTGTCGCGCTTGCCGGCGGCGTTTCCCTTGCGGGCCGCCAGGGCCTGGGTGCCGCCTTGCAGCTTGAGGGTCTGGCCGACCTTCAGGGCGTGCTTGTCCAGGCCGTTCCAGCGCTTCAGGTCGTTGACGTCGACGCCGTTGTTGCGGGCGATCTGCCACAGGCTGTCGCCGTTCTTGACCTTATAGGAGCGGGTCCTGGCCGGGGTGGAAGCCTGTCGGGCGAGTTGCTGGTAGACCGGCTTGACGGCGCCGCCGGCGATCTGCCCGGGGATGCTCAGTTGCTGGCCCTTGCGCAGGTGGTTGCTGGACAGGCGGTTGGCGCTCTTGAGCTCCGCTACGGTGATCCGATAGCGGTTGGCGATGCTGTGCAGGCTGTCGCCGCTACGCACCCGGTATTGCTGCCAGGCGGTGACTTCCTTCGGCTTGAGGGTGTCCAGCGAGGCGGTCAGGAACGCCGCTTTCTCCATTGGCACCAACAGTTGCTGGGGGCCGTCCATGGTCACGCGGCGCTTGTAGGCCGGGTTCAGCTGGTACAGCTCGTCCTCGTCCAGGTTCGCCAGCGCGGCGACGCTGGACAGGTCGATCCCGCGCTTGACCCGGACGGCCTGGAAGTAGGGCTCGTTGTTGATCGGGTTCAGGCTGATGCCGTAGGAATCCGGCGCCATGACGATCTGTGAGAGGGCGAGCAGCTTGGGTACGTAGTCCTGGGTTTCCTGCGGCAGCGGCAGGTTCCAGTAGTCGGTCGGCAGGCCCAGTTTCTCGTTGCGTTCGATGGCGCGGCTGACAGTGCCTTCGCCGGCGTTGTAGGCCGCCAGGGCGAGCATCCAGTCGCCGTTGAACATGTCGTGCAGGCGCTCGAGATAGGTCAGGGCGGCATTGGTCGAGGCGGTGATGTCGCGGCGACCGTCGTAGAAATTGGTCTGGCGCAGGTTGAAATGCTGGCCGGTGGCGGGAATGAACTGCCAGAGGCCGGCGGCGTTGCTGCGCGACAGGGCGAAGGGGTTATAGGCGCTTTCGATGACCGGCAGCAGCGCCAGTTCGAGCGGCATGTTGCGTTCTTCCAGGCGCTCGACCACGTAGTGCATGTAGAGGCTGCCGCGCGCGCTCGATTGTTCGAGGAACGACTGGTTGCTGAGGAACCAGAGGCGCTGGCGTTCGATGCGCGGGTTGGTGCTGATCGCATCCTGGAGCTGGAAACCGTCGCGCATGCGGTCCCAGATGTCGTTGTAGGCGGCGTTCTGGCCGGGCTGGGTATGCAGCCAGGAGGGGTTGAACTGGACGTCGACGGCTCGGGCGCCGGGACGTGCTGCTTTGGCCTGGGCCTCCCCCTTGATCTGGCCGCTGCCCTGGCAGCCGGCGAGCGCACCGGCGATGAGCAGGATGGACACCCGAACGGCGCGAGCCAGGGCGTCTAGATCGGGGGTTTTACGTGTCTGTGGCGGCATCGGCTGAGTGCTGTTCCGGGCAAAAATTCAGCCGATTCTAGAAATGACCTCAAGAGTGGTCAAGATTTCGCCAACCTTCAGAACTGGTCCTTCCAGGCCCTCAGGACGGCGAAAACCTCCTCCGGGGTGCGGTTTTGCTGGCCGCTCCGCTGGTCGGCTTTTTTCTTAACAGATTTTTCCGAAACGCGAAGAAATGGATTGGTCGACAATTCCAGCGAGATTTCCGACGGCAGGGTGATGCGGTCCCGTTCGCGCAGCCGGGTCGCTTCCTCGAAGCGTTCCCGCAGCGCTGCGTTGTCGGGCTCCACCGCCAGCGCGAAGCGCAGGTTGCTCAGCGTGTACTCGTGGGTGCAGTAGACCCGGGTGTTGGCCGGCAGCGCGGCCAGTCGCGCCAGGGAATGATGCATCTGCGCCGGGGTGCCTTCGAAGAGACGGCCGCAGCCGGCGGCGAACAGGGTGTCGCCGCAGAACAGCAGCGGCGTCTCCGCCGGGTGGTAGTAGGCGATATGGCCGAGGGTATGGCCGGGCACGTGGAAGATCTCGAAGACCAGGCCGAGCACCTCGACCCGTTCGCCGTCTTCCAGCGCCAGGTCGCGGGCCGGGATCTTCTCGTTGGCCGGGCCGAGAACCCGCGCGCCGGTCAGTTCCTTCAGGGCCGCGACGCCGCCGACGTGGTCGTGATGGTGGTGGGTCACCAGGATATCGCTCAACCGCCAGTCGGGATGGGCGGCCAGCCAGGCTTCCACCGGCTTGGCGTCGCCGGGGTCGACCACCGCGCAGCGACGGCTTGTCGCATCTTGCAACAGCCAGATGTAGTTGTCGTTGAAGGCGGACAGGGCGTCGATCTGTATCATGGGTCGATGTCGCTAAGCAGAAGTCATTGGCGCATAGTATTGCTTATTTTCCCGTCGTGCCGGCGTCCGTCGCCGCGAAGGGGAAGACGCTGGAGGTACGCATGAACGAACCGCAAGCCTTCGCCCAGACCGATGCCGAGTGGCTGGCATCGATCAACCGGGCGCGCGACTGGTTCCAGGGCCCGCTGGGCAGCCTGATGCTGGCCGAGGAGCGACGCCTGTTGTGCGACGAGCTGACCCGTTACTTCGGTGGCTACCTGGTGCACTACGGACCGCATGCCGAACTGCCGCCGAGCACCGGGCAGATTCAGCGCGGTGTGCGCCTGGGGCCGCCGCTGCCGGGCGTGGACATCGCCTGCGAAGAGGGCGCCTGGCCGCTCAGCGAACATGCCGCGGACGTGGTCCTGCTGCAACACGGCCTGGATTTCTGCCTGTCGCCTCACCGTCTCCTGCGCGAAGCCGCGCGTACCGTTCGTCCGGGCGGCCACCTGCTGCTGATCGGCATCAACCCATGGAGCCTGTGGGGCATCCGTCATTATTTCGCCGGGGATGCCTTGCGCCAGGCCCGCTGCATTCCTCCGTCGCGGGCCTGCGACTGGCTCAACCTGCTGGGCTTCGCGCTGGAGAAACGGCGCTTCGGGTGCTATCGTCCGCCGCTTGCGTCGGCAGCCTGGCAATCGCGCCTGGCTCGCCTGGAGCGCTGGGGCGACGCCTGGCAGTCTTCGGGCGCCGGCTTCTATCTATTGGTGGCACGCAAGCTGGTCGTGGGGTTGCGCCCGTTGCGCCAGAGCAAGCGCGAACCGCGCGGTCAGCTGGTGCCCATGCCGGTGGCGAAAGTCAGCCGGCGAGATTCCGAAATTTAGGCATGACAGATAAAGAACAGGTAGTGATCTATACCGACGGCGCCTGCAAGGGCAACCCTGGGCGCGGCGGCTGGGGGGCGTTGCTCCTCTACAAGGGCGCCGAGCGAGAGCTTTGGGGCGGCGAGCCGGACACCACCAACAACCGCATGGAACTGATGGCGGCGATCCAGGCGCTGGCGGCACTCAAGCGTTCCTGTCCGATCCGTCTGATCACCGACTCGGAATACGTGATGCGCGGCATCACCGAATGGTTGCCGAACTGGAAGAAGCGCGGCTGGAAGACCGCCAGCAAGCAGCCGGTCAAGAATGCCGACCTCTGGCAGGCCCTGGATGAGCAGGTCGCCCGGCACCAGGTGGAGTGGCAGTGGGTCCGCGGGCATACCGGCGATCCCGGCAACGAGCGGGCCGACCAGTTGGCCAACCGTGGCGTCGCCGAATTGCCGCGCTGAGCGGCCACACCGAAACAAGCGTTCAGCAGCCGCGGCTGCAGCGAAACAGAGAAAGGCTCTATAGATGCGTAGCGTCGTACTGGATACCGAAACCACCGGCATGCCGGTGACCGATGGTCACCGGATCATCGAGATCGGCTGTGTCGAGCTGGAGGGGCGCCGCCTGACCGGTCGCCACTTCCACGTCTACCTGCAACCCGATCGCGAGGTCGACGAAGGGGCGATCGCCGTCCACGGCATCACCAACGAATACCTGAAGGACAAGCCGCGCTTCCGCGAGGTCGCCAACGATTTCTTCGAATTCATCCGCGGCGCCCAGCTGATCATCCACAACGCGGCGTTCGATATCGGCTTCATCAACAACGAGTTCGCCCTGCTGGGCCAGCAGGACCGCTCGGACGTGACCGAGTACTGCTCGGTGCTGGATACCCTGCTGATGGCCCGCGAGCGCCATCCGGGCCAGCGCAACAACCTCGATGCGTTGTGCAAGCGCTACGGCGTGGACAACTCCGGTCGCGACCTGCACGGCGCGTTGCTCGACGCCGAGATCCTCGCCGACGTCTACCTGGCGATGACCGGCGGCCAGACCAGCCTGTCGCTGGCCGGCAGCGGCGCGGAAGGCGACGGCAGCGGCCGGCCGATGGTCAGCCCGATCCGTCGGCTCGATCCGGCGCGGGTAGCCACCCCGGTGCTGCGCGCCAACGCCGAAGAGCTGGCTGCGCATGCGGCGCGGCTGGCGGTGATCGAGAAGTCGGCAGGTGGTCCGTCACTCTGGGCGCAACTGGAGGCGCCGGTCGGCGAATAGCCTGCCCATGCACCACGGGCGCCGCGTTCAGCGTGTCGCCCGGTCCACCAGCAAGGTGTCGCAGAACTGCTCGAAACGGCGGATCCTGCCGTCCTCTACCGTCCATACGTGTGCCACACGCGCTTTGAACGACTTGCCGCTGCGACGGTGGGTCGCTGCATATCGACCGACGGCGACCACGCTGTCGCCGCCGTCGATCAGGCGCTCGATCTCGACCCTGAAGCCCTCCCAGTCCCGCTGCAAGGCCTGGAACACACCGGCGCCGATGGCGGCCGCGCCGACATAGGTGCCGGCCAGCGGGAAACCGGCCATTTCCGTCCATTCGGTGCGTTCGTCCATGTCCGCCAGCATTCCGGCGAGGTTCCCACGGCTAGAGGCCGCATAGTGATCGCTGACGATCCGATAAGCGCTGCGCATCGTTGTCGCTCCGTAGCAGGGCAGAGAGGTCCATGCTCCTCGCTGGCGGGAGAGGAGGCAAGCGCGGCGCGCCGACTTGTGTTGCCGCGACCTTTTCTTACAAGGGCAAGCCGCCGGGGGTTACGCGCGTGCCGGCAAGTCTCTACCCTGAGCCGACCGGCGGGGTTCGCCCGCCTGCTGCTCGGGATCAACAATGTATAAAGACCTCAAATTTCCCGTCCTCATCGTCCATCGCGACATCAAGGCCGACACCGTTGCCGGCGAACGCGTGCGGGGCATCGCCCACGAACTGGAGCAGGACGGCTTCAGCATTCTCTCCACCGCCAGCTCCGCCGAGGGGCGCATCGTCGCTTCCACCCACCACGGCCTGGCCTGCATTCTGGTCGCCGCCGAAGGTGCCGGGGAAAACCAGCGCCTGCTGCAGGATGTGGTCGAACTGATCCGCGTGGCCCGCGTGCGGGCGCCGCAATTGCCGATCTTCGCCCTCGGCGAGCAGGTGACCATCGAGAACGCGCCGGCCGAGTCCATGGCCGACCTGCACCAGTTGCGCGGCATCCTCTACCTGTTCGAAGACACCGTGCCGTTCCTCGCCCGCCAGGTCGCCCGGGCGGCGCGCAACTACCTGGCCGGGCTGCTGCCGCCATTCTTCCGTGCGCTGGTCGAGCACACCGCGCAGTCCAACTATTCCTGGCATACGCCGGGCCACGGCGGCGGTGTCGCCTATCGCAAGAGTCCGGTGGGACAGGCGTTCCACCAGTTCTTCGGGGAGAACACGCTGCGTTCCGACCTGTCGGTCTCGGTCCCCGAGCTGGGATCGCTGCTCGACCATACCGGCCCCCTGGCCGAGGCCGAGGACCGTGCCGCGCGCAATTTCGGCGCCGACCATACCTTCTTCGTGATCAATGGCACTTCCACCGCGAACAAGATCGTCTGGCACTCCATGGTCGGTCGCGAAGACCTGGTGCTGGTGGACCGCAACTGCCACAAGTCGATCCTCCACTCGATCATCATGACCGGGGCGATACCGCTCTACCTGACTCCGGAACGCAACGAACTGGGGATCATCGGGCCGATCCCTCTGAGCGAATTCAGCAAGGAGTCGATCGCCGCGAAGATCGCCGCCAGCCCGCTGGCGCGCGGCCGCGAGCCGAAGGTGAAGCTGGCGGTGGTGACCAACTCCACCTACGACGGCCTGTGCTACAACGCCGAGCTGATCAAGCAGACCCTCGGCGACAGCGTCGAGGTGTTGCACTTCGACGAGGCTTGGTACGCCTATGCCGCGTTCCACGAGTTCTACGACGGACGCTATGGCATGGGCACCTCGCGCAGCGAGGAGGGACCCCTGGTGTTCGCCACCCACTCCACGCACAAGATGCTCGCCGCCTTCAGCCAGGCCTCGATGATCCACGTGCAGGATGGCGGGACCCGGAAGCTGGACGTGGCGCGCTTCAACGAAGCCTTCATGATGCACATCTCGACCTCGCCGCAGTACGGCATCATCGCTTCGCTGGACGTGGCTTCGGCGATGATGGAAGGGCCCGCCGGGCGTTCGCTGATCCAGGAGACCTTCGACGAGGCCCTCAGCTTCCGCCGGGCCCTGGCCAACGTACGGCAGAACCTGGACCGGAACGACTGGTGGTTCGGCGTCTGGCAGCCGGAGCAGGTGGAGGGCACCGATCAGGTCGGCACCCATGATTGGGTGCTGGAGCCGAGCGCCGACTGGCACGGCTTCGGCGATATCGCCGAAGACTACGTGCTGCTCGATCCGATCAAGGTCACCCTGACCACCCCGGGCTTGAGCGCCGGCGGCAAGCTCAGCGAGCAGGGGATTCCGGCTGCCATCGTCAGCCGCTTCCTCTGGGAGCGCGGGCTGGTGGTGGAGAAAACCGGTCTCTACTCCTTCCTGGTGCTGTTCTCGATGGGCATCACCAAGGGCAAGTGGAGCACCCTGGTCACCGAACTGCTCGAATTCAAGCGCTGTTACGACGCCAACCTGCCGCTGCTCGACGTCTTGCCCTCCGTGGCCCAGGCCGGCGGCAAGCGCTACAACGGAGTGGGCCTGCGCGACCTCAGCGACGCCATGCACGCCAGCTACCGCGACAACGCCACGGCGAAGGCCATGAAGCGCATGTACACGGTGCTGCCGGAGGTCGCGATGCGGCCGTCCGAGGCCTACGACAAGCTGGTGCGCGGCGAGGTCGAGGCGGTACCGATCGCTCGGTTGGAAGGGCGCATCGCGGCCGTCATGCTGGTACCCTATCCGCCGGGTATCCCGCTGATCATGCCGGGTGAGCGCTTCACCGAGGCGACCCGCTCGATCCTCGACTATCTCGAGTTCGCGCGGACCTTCGAGCGCGCCTTCCCTGGTTTCGACTCCGATGTGCACGGCCTGCAGCATCAGGACGGACCGTCCGGGCGCTGCTATACCGTTGAATGCATAAAAGAATGAGGCCGACAGGCTAAGGGGTGTCGATGGCGGGGGGAGAGAAGGCCGGCAAGCGCGGCATGGGGTTCTGGACCTGCAGCGCGCTGGTGATCGGCAACATGGTCGGTTCGGGAGTCTTCCTGCTTCCCTCCAGCCTGGCGGCGTTCGGCGGGCTCAGCCTGTTCGGCTGGCTGGTGTCGAGCACCGGCGCGGTGCTGCTGGCGCTGACCTTCGCCCGCCTGGCGCGGGTCAACCCCGGCGCCGGCGGCCCCTACGCCTATACCCGCGACGGTTTCGGCAGCTTCGCCGGCTACCTGTGCGCCTGGACCTACTGGAAAGCCGCCTGGATCGGCAACGCGGCGATCGCCGTGACCCTGGTCGGCTACCTGCGGGTGTTCATCCCGGCGCTGGCGGATCCGCTGCTGATGGTCTGCGTGGCCATCGCCGCGATCTGGCTGTGCACCCTGATCAACCTGCGAGGCATCGGCACCTTCAGCGTGGTGCAGAACCTGCTGACCATCCTCAAGCTGCTGCCGTTGTTGCTGGTCGGTATCCTCGGCTGGTTCCACTTCAATCCCGAGCACCTGGCGATCCCGGCGCGCAGCGAGCTGCCGAACATGGGCTATGCCCAGGCGATCGCCACCACCGCGGCGCTGACCCTTTGGTCGTTCATCGGCCTGGAGTCGGCCACCGTGCCGGCCGACGACGTCGAGGACCCGCGCCGCACCATTCCCCGCGCGACCCTGTTCGGCACGCTGGCCGCGGCGGCCCTCTACATCCTCTCTATCACTGCGGTGCAGGGCCTGATGCCGCCGGAGGTGCTGGCCCGCTCCACCTCGCCGTTCGCCGACGCGGCACGGATCCTGATGGGCGACTGGGGCTACTACCTGGTGGCTGCCGGGGCGGTGATCGCCTGCCTGGGCGCGCTCAATGGCTGGGTCCTGTTGCAGGGCCAGATCCCGGTGGCTCCGGCGCGCGACGGGCTGTTCCCTGAGTCGCTCGGCCAGCTCAACAAGAACGGCGCGCCGGCCCACGGCCTGCTGGCCTCGGGGCTGCTGGTGACGGCGCTGGTGATGGTCGACGGGCATGGCGACCTGGTCGATGTGTTCAACGTGATCATCCTGCTCGGCACCATGACCGGGGTGGTCCCCTACGCGTTCTGCACCGCCGCGCTGTTGCAACTGCTGGCGGTGCGACCGGACGAGTTCTCGCCGCGTTCACGCCGGCAATTGCTGGTGATCGGCTCGCTGGGCTTCGCCTACTCGCTATGGGCGCTGTATGGCACCGGCCAGCAGGCGATCTTCTGGGGCTTCCTGGTGCTGATGGCCGGTATCCCGATGTACACCTGGCGGCAATGGCGCAACCAGGTCAACGGAGTGCCGACGCTCAAAGCCAATGACTGACCGCCCACCAGCCCAGGCCGCCCATCACCAGGGTGTAGGGTAGCGCCATCCAGACCATGCGGCCGTACGACAGGCGCACCAGCGGGGCGATGGAGGAGGTCAGCAGGAAGAGGAACGCCGCCTGGCCGTTGGGCGTCGCTACGCTGGGCAGGTTGGTGCCGGTATTGATCGCCACCGCCAGGGTATCGAAATGCTCGCGGCTCATGTGGCCGGCATCCAGCGCCTGTTTCACCTCGGTGATGTAGATGGTGGCGACGAATACGTTGTCGCTGATCGCCGAGAGCAGGCCGTTGGCGATGAACAGCATGCCCGGCTGGCGTTCCGTCGGCAGCGCCAGCACCGCCTGGATGATCGGGGTGAACAGGTGCTGCTGGTGGATCACCGCGACCACCGCGAAGAACACCACCAGCAGCGCAGTGAACGGCAGGGCCTCCTGGAAGGCGCGGCCGATCTGGTGTTCGTCGGTGACGCCGGTGAAGGCAGTGATCAGCACGATCACCAACAGGCCGATCAGGCCGACCTCGGCGACATGCAGGGCCAGCCCGACGATCAGTACCAGCGCCGCCAGGGCCTGCACCAGCAGCGCGGCCTTCTGCTGCGCTCCGCGTTTGCGGCTTTCGCTGGCGGCGTACTCGGCGAGCACCTGGCGCACCGCCGCCGGCAACTGGGCGCCATAGCCGAAGCGGCGGCTCTTCTCCAGCAGCACGCAGGTCAGCAGGCCGGCCGCCAGTACCGGCATGGATACCGGCGCGACCTGGCGGAAGAACTCGACGAAATGCCAGCCGGCCTCGTGGCCGATCAGCAGGTTCTGCGGCTCTCCCACCAGGGTGCAGACGCCGCCCAGCGCGGTGCCGACCGCCGCGTGCATGAGCAGGCTGCGGAGGAAGGCGCGGAATTCCTCGAGATGGGCCCGGTGCAGCTCGGGGACCTGGCGGTCGGTGGCGGGATCGTAGTCCTCGCTGGCGCGCTGCCCCGAAGCGACCCGGTGATACACGGCGAAGAATGCCACCGCCACGCTGATCACCACGGCGGTCACGGTGAGGGCGTCGAGGAAGGCCGAGAGGAGGGCGGCCAGCAGGCAGAACAGGAGCGATAGCAGGGTCTTCGAGCGCACGCCGAGCAGCAGGCGGGAAAACAGCAGGAGCAGCAGGTCCTTCATGAAGTAGATGCCGGCGACCATGAACATCAGCAGCAGGAGCACCGGGAAGTTGTGCTGCAATTCCGCATAGAGCGCCTCGGGGGTAGCCAGGCCAAGCAGCAGCGCCTCCAGCACCAACAGGCCACCCGGCTGTAGCGGATAGCATTTCAGCGCCATGGCCAGGGTGAAGATGAACTCGCCGACCAGCACCCAGGCGCTTGTCACCGGCCCGGCCAGCCATAGCAGCAGGGGGTTGAGCAAGAGGAAGGCGAGCACCGTCAGCTTGTACCAGCGCGGCGAATGCCCGAGGAAGTTCTGTGCGAAAGCCTGGCTCAGGGGACTGCTCACGATGGACTCCACGGCAAGGAAAAGACTGAAAATGCCAGCAGGACTTTCGTTGGATCAAGCGTTTAGCGCAATCATCGAAGAGATTGCGGTATCAATGGGCGTGCCGTGCATCACATAGTGCAGCATCGACATTTGGCTCGCCCTTGTTATAGTTGCGGGATTTTCCGCACAACAAAAATCTCTGCGTTCTGACAGCGCAGTTGCTCTGCCGAGGACTATCGCCGTGACCGAGTACAACGCATTCCGTGTGGAGCTGGCAGACAAGATCGCCCACGTCCAGATCAACCGTCCGGACAAGATCAATGCCATGAACCAGGACTTCTGGCGCGAGATCATCGAGATCTTCCGCTGGGTCGACGATACCGACGAAGTGCGGGTGGTCGTGCTGTCCGGGGCGGGCAAGCATTTTTCCTCGGGGATCGACCTGATGCTGCTGGCCCAGGTCGGCAGCCAACTGGGCAAGGACGTCGGCCGCAACGCCGACGCCCTGCGTCGCAAGATTCTCGAGCTGCAGGCCTCGTTCAACGCGGTCGACAACTGCCGCAAGCCGGTGCTCGCGGCGATCCAGGGCTACTGCCTGGGCGGCGCCATCGACCTGGTCTCGGCCTGCGACATGCGCTACTCGACCGCCGACGCGCAGTTCTCGATCAAGGAGATCGACATCGGCATGGCCGCCGACGTCGGCACCCTGCAGCGCCTGCCGCGGATCATCGGCGATGGCATGATGCGCGAGCTGGCCTACACCGGGCGCATGGTCGACGGCGAAGAGGCACGGAGCATCGGCCTGGTCAATCGTACCTACGCGGACCAGGCCGCATTGATGGATGGGGTCTTCGAACTGGCGCGGCAGATCGCCGCGAAGTCGCCGATCGCCATCCGTGGTACCAAGGAAATGATCCGCTATATGCGCGACCACCGGGTCGACGACGGCCTCGAGTACGTCGCTACCTGGAACGCCGCCATGCTCCAGTCCGCCGACCTGCGGGTGGCGATGGCCGCGCATATGGCCAAGCAGAAGCCGGAATTCGCTGATTGATGCCGTTGTATATTCTTGCGCGGGAGGCGCACTAGGCCGATGGTCACAGGAGCCACGTCCCTCAGTCTGGTGCGCGACGAGTTGTTCGCCACCATGGAACAGGCCGAACAGGGTCTTGAGCAGTTCATTGCCGAGCGGCAGAACGGCAGCCTGCTGCAGCACGCCGTCGAATGCCTGCAACAGATCCGCGGCACCCTCAACCTGATCGAGCTGGCCGGCGCCGAGCTGCTGGCCCAGGAAGCCCTGCAGCTGGCGACCGACATTCCCACCGGCGTCAGCGAGGAGCGCGACGGCCAGCTGGCAGCCCTGGGCAACGCCCTGTACGTGCTGCGCCGCTACCTGGAGAACGTCGAGGCCAATCGCCAGGAGATCCCCGAGCTGCTCTTGCCGGCGATCAACGAAGTGCGCTGTGCCGCAGGGCAGCCGGCGCTGCCGGAAAGCTTCTTCTTCAGCGCCCGCCTGGATATCCCGCGGCCGCCGAGCACTGCCATCGACCACCTGCCTTCCGAAGCCGAACTGGGCGAGGAAAGCCGGCGGATGCGCCACATGTACCAGATCGGCCTGCTCGGCCTGATCCGCGAACAGAACCTCTATCCCAGCCTCAAGCTGATGGGCCGCGCGCTGGCGCGCCTCGACAGCCTGCACGGCGGGGTGGCCCGTTCGCGGCTGTGCTGGATCGGCGCCGCGGCGATCGAGTCGATCGTCGATGGCCAACTGTTGCCGCGCAAGTCGCGCAAGCAACTGTTCTCGCGCATCGACCGCGAGCTCAAGCAATTGCTGATCGGCCCGGCCTACGAGGCGCCGCGCCATCTGCTCAAGGAACTGCTTTACCTGGTGGCGCTGTCCGACGGCCAGGGCCCGCGTTCGCGCGAGGTCCGCGAACTGCATGGGCTGGCGCCGCTGCCGTTCACCGACCACCTGCTGGAAGAGGAATCGCAGCGCCTGTCCGGCCCCGGCCAGTCGGTGATGCGTTCGCTGTCCACGGCGATCCGCGAGGAACTCGCCGGGGTCAAGGACATGCTCGACCTGATCGAGCGCGGCGTGGCCCAGCCGGATAGCCTGACCAACCTGCATGCGCAACTGGGCAAGCTGAGCAAGACCCTCGGCATGGTCGGCCTGAACTCGGCCGGCACCGCCCTGCAGACCCAGCTACCCACCGTGGCCGCCTGGGCTGCCAGCGGCGTCGCCGATTCGCCGCCGGCGTTGCTGCGCCTGGCCGATGCGGTGCTCTACGTGGAAAGCATGGTCGGCAACCTCGAACGCGGCGAGCGCCGCATCATCCGGCCGACTCCGGCGGAGCCCGGGCAGGAAGCCGATGCGTTCGCCGTGCACCAGTTGGCCGAGGCGCGCATCGTGGTGATCGAGGAGGCCAAGGCCGGCCTGGCCCTGGCCAAGCGTGCGATCACCGCGTACCTGGAATCCAATGGCGACAAGCTCAACCTGGCCAACGTCCCGGCCAGCCTGCAGGCGGTCCGGGGCGGTCTCTGGTTCCTCGGTCAGGAGCGCGCCGCGCTGCTGGTCGGCGGCTGCGCCGACTACATCCAGCAGCGCATGATCGAGACCGCGCAGATGCCTTCGGAGCAGATGCTGGAAACCCTCGCCGACGCCCTGACCAGTCTCGAATACTATCTCGAGGGCGGTGCCGTGCTGCGTCCGCAGGGCCAGTCGGACGTCCTCGACCTGGCCAGCGCCAGCGTCAAGGCGCTCGGACTGCCGGTGGCCGCCTGATGGCCGGCGAGTTCCGCTGGCAGGCAGGTCGGCCGGCTACCGCCCAGGTCGGCGGCTGGGTGCTCGCGCACTGTCAGCAGCGCTTCCTCCAGGACGACAACGGCCTGCTGTTCCCCCGCGAATGGCTGAAGCGCCAGGAACTCCCGCTGCTCGCCGAACATGGGGTCGGCCATTGGCAGGGCGAGCCGGTCTACGTGCTGGAACTGGACGAGCCGATCGAGCTGCCGGGCATGGCCTGGGCGCCGTTGCGGCAGTTCATGCTGCACGGCGATTTCGATCAGTTCTGCATGCTCGGCTATGCCAGCCAGATCGGCATCTGGGCACGTCACAACCGGTTCTGCGGCAATTGCGGCACACGCATGCAGACGCAGGACCACGAGCGGGTGATGCAGTGTCCGCAGTGCGGGCTGCACCAGTACCCGCGCCTGTCGCCGAGCATGATCGTCCTGGTGACCCGGGGCGACGAGGTGTTGCTGGCGCGTTCGCCGCGCTTCGTGCCGGGGGTCTACAGTACCCTGGCCGGCTTCGTCGAGGCCGGCGAGTCGGTGGAGCAGTGCGTGGTCCGCGAGGTGCGCGAAGAGGTCGGGGTGGAGGTCGCCAATCTCGAATACATCGGCAGCCAGAACTGGCCGTTCCCGCATTCGCTGATGCTCGGTTTCCACGCCGAGTACGTGTCCGGCGAGATCGTCCCGCAGGAGGACGAGATCGAGGACGCCCAGTGGTTCTCCCTCGATGCCTTGCCGCCGCTACCGGCGCAGCGCTCGATCGCCCGGCACCTGATCGACCTGTACCTGGCGCGCCGCTCAGGCGCCGCTGAACCAGTGCTGCCAGGCTAGCCGCGCGGTCAGCGCCAGGACCACCAGGATGAACACCGGGCGAATGAACTTCGCCCCGCCGCCGATGGCGGTGCGCGCGCCGAAATAGGCGCCGACCATCAGCGACGCACCCATGCACAGGCCGAGCAACCAGATCACCTGGCCGGAGGCGACGAACACCGCCAGCGCCACTATGTTGCTGACGAAGTTCATGCTCCGCGCCACACCGCTGGCGCGGACCAGGTCCAGCGGGTACATGAGCAGCGAGCTGACGGTCCAGAACGCTCCGGTGCCCGGTCCCGCCACGCCGTCGTAGAAGCCCAGGGCGAGGCCCTGCGGCCACTGGCGCTTGCGTCCGAGCGGCGCATCGGCGTCCAGCGGCGCCTTCGGCGTGCCGCCGAAGAGCATGTAGAGGCCGCAGGTGAATACCACCACCGGGAGCATCCGGTTCAGCCACTCGGCGGGCAGCAGGTGAGCCGCCCAGGCGCCTATGGCGGCGCCGATCGCGGTGGCGAGCAAACCGTTGCGCCACTTCCCGGGATGGAACAGCTTGCGCCGGTAGAAGGTGTAGCTGGCGGTCGCCGCACCGAAGGTCGAGCTCAGCTTGTTGGTACCCAGCGCCAGGTGCGGCGGGACCCCGGCGGTGAGCAGCGCAGGGATGGTCAACAGGCCGCCGCCGCCGGCGATGGCGTCGATGAAGCCGGCGAGAAAGGCCACCACGGCCAGGATGATCAGGGTGCTGGGGTCTATCGCGAGTTCGAAGGGCATGAAAAACCGGACCTGCTTCCAATCGGGAAACGGCCTCGCTGGCCGTCGGGAGGAGGGGTGCGCATAATGCCCGCAATTTCACGCAGAAGGAATCGCTTGCATGCAGTACGACGGTCTGGCCTGGGCATTCGCGTTACTGGCCTTGCTGGCCGCCCTGGTCGCGGTGCGCATCCTCTTCGAACGCACCTGGTTCCTCGGCTGGCTGCGCGGCACCTGCGGCTTGGCCTTCGTCGCCGTGGCGGCGCTGCTGCTGGTGCTCGCCTGGGACCTGCGCAGCTATTCGCTGCTCAAGCCCGAGCAGCCGATGGCCACCCTGAGCTTCCAGGCCGAAGGGCCGCAGCGCTACCGGGTGCTGATCCAGGAGGGCGCCAACGAGCGCAGCGTGGTGCTGGACGGCGAACTCTGGCAACTGGACGCGCGGATTTTCCGCTGGAAGGGGCTGGCCGCGTTGATCGGTCTGGCGCCGGGCTATCGCCTCGACGCGCTCAGCGGCCGCTTCCTGGCCCTCGAGCAGCAGTCCCGGGGCCGCCGCCTGGGCTTGTCGCAGAGTCCGCTGGGGGTCGATCTCTGGCGCTGGCTGCGGGCCGGCGAGCACGACCTGTTCCTGTTCGAGCCGCTGGCGGGGCGGGTGACTTTCCTGCCGATGGCGGACAAGGCGGTGTTCGCGGTGAACTACGGCGTCGCCGGGCTGCTTGCCGAGCCGATGAACCTGGCGGCCGAGGAGGCGCTCAGGGACTGGCGCTAGGCCATGCGAAAAGCCGGGGCGGCGGCGATCGCCTGGGCGGTTTCGCGAAAGCGTTCGATGAGTTCCGACGGCGTGCGGTAGGCCAGCGCCAGCCGATAGGGAATTCGCGCCCGCCGCCCTTGCAGGGGACGAAAGGTGACCCCCGGCGGGCGCAACGGTTGTAGCAGCGAAGGCACTAGCGCGACGCCGATGCCGCCGGCCACCAGCCCGGCGATGGTCTGCATCTGCCGCGCCTCCTGCACCACCTCCGGGACGAAGCCGGCTGCCGCGCAGGCGGCGACGATCAGGTCGTGCATGCCCGGCCCATAGTGCCGTGGAAACAGCAGCCAGGGTTCTCCGGCCAGTTGTTCCAGGCGCAGGCGCGCATGGCGTGCCAGCCGATGCCCTTCGGGCAATGCCACGCGCATGTCGCCGTCCACCAGTAGATGTGTGTACAGGCCGGGCTGGCAGTCGACCGGCAGAACGATCAGGCCGGCATCGATGCGGTCTTCGCGCAACGCCTCCAGTTGCCCCGCGGTGGTGTCTTCCTGGAGCTGGAAGTCCAGCGCGCCATGCTGGTGGCGGAACGCCTGGAGTATGCGCGGTAGCAGAATATTGATGGTGCTGTCGACGAACGCCAGGCGCAACGTTCTGCGTCCGCTGGCGGCGCTGCGCGCGGCCGCCAGGGTGCGTTCGGCCTGGGCCAGGGTGCGCCGGGCTTCGTCGAGGAACGCGCGGCCTGCCGGCGTCAGGCGGTGGATACGGTTGTCACGCTCCAGCAGGCTGGCGCCGACTTCTTCTTCCAGCCGCCGGATCGCAGTGGTCAGCGGTGGCTGGGCCATGTGCAGGCGCTCAGCGGCGCGGCGGAAGCTCAGCTCCTCGGCAACCGCGACGAACTGGCGGAACTGGCGCAAGTCGGCCATTGCGATATCTCCCGGATATGGTGAGTTAAGAAAGACAGTATTGGATATATCGCGGCGGATCCGTCGAAAATCCATCCGTACGCTCGCTCTGGCCAGACGAGGCGTTCCATCCATTACAGAGGAAGCCCGTCATGCACACTCATTCTCCAATCCCCCGTACCGCCCTGGTCACCGGCGGCTCGTCGGGCATCGGCCTGGCCATCGCCCGGCGCCTTCGGCAACAGGGTTATCGGATCGCCCTGGTGGCCCGTGATTCCCAGCGCCTGCAACGCGCTGCCGCCGAGTTGGGCGGTGTGCCCTGGATGGCCGCCGATCTTTCCCGCCGCGAAGCTGTCGAGGCGGTGGCCGCCTGGGTTGGCGACACCTTCCAGGGGCTCGACGTGCTGGTGAACAACGCCGGGTTCACCCGAAAGATCGCCGCCACCACTCCGCTGGCTGAGGCCGAGCGGGAATGGGATGCGCTGCTGGACGGCAACCTGAAAAGCGCGTTCCTCATGTCGCTGGCGGTGTTGCCGCATTTCGCGGAAGAGGGCGGGCGGATCATCCATATCGGATCGATCGCTGCGCAGACCGGTAGCGGCAGTCCTGGTGCGCTGGGCTATGCGGCAGCCAAGGCCGGCCTGCATGGCTTCGGCGTGGCCCTGGCGCGGGAACTCGGTTCGCGCGGGATCACGGTGAACAGCGTGGCGCCGGGTTACATCGCCGACACCCGGTTCTTTCCCGGCGGCCTCGATCCGCAACGGGTCGCCGCCATCGTCGGCGAGACCCCGCTGGGCAGGACCGGCCGGGTCGAGGACATCGCCGCGGCGGTGGCCTGGCTGGCCTCGCCCGAGGCGGGGTTCGTCACCGGAACGGTGGTGTCGGTGAACGGTGGCTGGCGGGTCGGCAACTGAAGTGGAAGCGGCGGGTAACGCCTATGGGGGTACTCGTCCGGCTACCCGAGAACGCAGGTGAATAGCCGTGGGGCGCCTGTCCCGCGCTGGTGCGAGGCATTGGCAATCCTGAAATGAAAAGAGGGAGCCCTGGCTCCCTCTTCGCGCGTTCGCCGTTCCGTCAGGAAAGGAAGCCGCCGTCGACGTTCAGCGCCACGCCGGTGGTGTAGCTGGACGCTTCGCTAGCCAGGTAGAGCACGGCGCCTGCCATTTCGCTCGGCTCGGCCACGCGCTTGAGCGGGATGCGCTGCAGGGCGAGGTTGCGGATCGCGTCGTTCTTCACCAGCGCCGAAGCGAACTTGGTGTCGGTCAACCCTGGCAGGAGGGCGTTGCAGCGGATGCCGAACTGCGCGCATTCCTTGGCGAAGACCTTGGTCATGCTGATCACGGCGGCCTTGGTCACCGAGTAGATGCCCTGGAACTCGCCGGGCGATACGCCATTGATCGAGGCCACGTTGATGATGCTGCCGCCGCCGTGTTCCTTCATCAGCTTGCCGCCCTCGATGGACATGAAGTAGTAGCCGCGGATGTTGACGTCGACGGTCTTCTGGAAGGCGCCGAGGTCGGTTTCCAGTACGTTGCAGAACTGCGGGTTGGTGGCGGCGTTGTTGACCAGGATGTCGAGGCGGCCGAACTGCTCGCGGATCTGTGCGAAGACGTTCTGGATCTGCTCCATCTCGCCGATGTGGCAGGCGATCGCGGTGGCCTTGCCGCCCTCCGCGGTGATCGCGTCGGCGACCGCCTGGCAGCCATCGATCTTGCGGCTCGAGACGATCACGTGGGCGCCTTGCTGGGCCAGCAGCTTGGCTATCGCCTCGCCGATGCCGCGGCTGGCGCCGGAAACGAAGGCGATCTTGCCGTCGAGGTCGAACAGGTGGGTCTTGGACATGGGCTATCCCCTTGTAGTGGTCGGTTACAGGCGGGAGCGCTCGATGGCCTGCAGGCTCATCTGCTCCAGCAGCTTGTTCATCTGCACGAACTGGGCGAAACGCTTGTCCTGGGTCTGCCCGTGGTAGTAGCGGTAGTAGATCTGCTGGACGATGCCGGCAAGACGGAACAGGCCATAGGTGTAGTAGAAGTCCAGGTTGTCGATCGGTGGGATCCCGGCCCGCTCGGCGTAGTAGTCGGCGAACTCTCGGCGGGTCAGCATGCCCGGCAGGTGGCTGGGCTGGCGGCGGGTCAGCTGCACCGGAGCCGGGTCGCCGGCTTCCACCCAGTAGGCGAGGGTATTGCCGAGGTCCATCAGCGGATCGCCGAGGGTGGCCAGTTCCCAGTCCAGCACGCCGATGATCTGCATCGGGTTTTCCGGGTCGAGGATCACGTTGTCGAAGCGGTAGTCGTTGTGCACGATGCCCGGCTTGTGGTGATCGGCCGGCTGCTTGTCCTTGAGCCAGGCCTTGACCGGTTCCCAGAGCGGCGCGTCGGGGGTCAGGGCCTTCTCGTAGCGGTCGGTCCAGCCGGCGATCTGGCGCTGCACGTAGCCGTCCGGGCGGCCCAGGTCGGCCAGTCCGCAGGCGGCGTAGTCGACGTTGTGCAGTTCGACGAACTTGTCGATGAAGCTCTTGCACAGGCTGCGGGTCTGTTGTTCGTCGAGATTCAGCTCAGGCGGCAGTTCGGCGCGCAGGATGATGCCCTTGACCCGTTCCATGACGTAGAACTCGGCGCCGATCACCGACTCGTCGGTGCAGTAGAGGTAGGCTTTCGGGCAGTAGGGGAAGCCTGCGTTCAACTGGTTCAGGATGCGGTATTCGCGGCCCATGTCGTGGGCCGACTTGGCCTTGTGGCCGAATGGCGGGCGACGCAGGACGAACTCCTGGCGCGGATACTCGATCAGGTAGGTCAGGTTGGACGCGCCACCGGGGAACTGGCTGATCTTCGGGGTGCCTTCGAGGCCGGGGATATGGGCTTTCAGGTACGGGTCGATGACGGCGGCGTCGAGTTCTTCGCCGGCGCGGATGCGAGTGGATTGGTCGGTCAGCGACATGGGGTTCCCTTCTCGTGGTGCCACGGCGGAGCCGCGGGAGCCGGTGCGCGCATCAGGCTGCGCAATGATGGTGACCGGCGATAATTGGCTAATCTAATGCCCTGTCCCGGCCCTCACAAGCCGCCGCCGGGCGTTATGGGCAAGCGTGTTGCCGCTCCATCACGGTCCCTGATCGTCGGCCTGGAGGAATGCCGGACGAAAAAAAACCGGAGCCGCGAGGGACTCCGGTTTTCCTTCTGGCATGGCGCCGGAAACGGTCAGACCGGGAACAGTTCGCCCAGCTTCATCGCCAGCATCATGTCGCCTTCGGCGCGCAGCTTGCCGGCCATGAAGGCCTGCATGCCGTCGGTCTCGCCGCTGGTGATGCCCTTCAGGGTTTCGCTGTCCATGATCAGGGTGACGTTGGGGTTCTCGGCGTCGCCCTGTACCACTTCGCAGGTACCATCCTTAACGACCAGGTAGTGGTTGTCGCCGTCTTCGATGTTGAACTGGAACACCAGATCCAGGCCGGCGGCCGCGCTGGCGTTGAACTTGCTTTTCATGGTGGAGACGATGTCAGCAACGGTGGTCATGGGTTCTATTCCTTTCTTCTAGGGTTTTTTCGGCGACCGGAACGGTCGCGGTAGGCCGGCTCATCGATAGGTGATGAGTTCCGGCGCCTTCAACAGTTCCAGGTGCACGTGACTGTTGAAGGAAGCCAGGGACACTTCCTCGCCGCGGAATTTCAGGCGAGTCAGCGAGGTATTGACGATCTGCCAGTTCAGCTCGAAGGCCTTGAGCGGCGGAACGCCGACGATCAGCTGGAGCAGGGCGGTAATGGTACCGCCGGAGGTGAACACGGCGACCCTGTCCTTGCCGCTGGCCTGCGCCAGCAGACGACGAAGACCGTCATGGACCTTATCGAGGAATTCCTGCCAGCTTTCCAGCCCATCTTTCTCATGGTTGCCGGAAACCCAGCGCGCGATGATGGTGGAGAACAGGCGCTGGAACTCGGCCCGATGCTCGGCCGCATGGCGAAGGATGTGCAAGGCTTCCGGCTGCTCATCGAGCAGGTCCGGCAGGTGCGCGCGGATCACCGCGTCGGCTTCGAATTCGTTGAACGCCGGATCGACTTCCAGCTCCGGCGTGGCCAGCCCGGAGGACTCCAGGCGTTCGAGGGCGGCGCGGGCGGTGTGCTGCTGGCGGCGCAAGCCGCCGCTGAGGACGCGGTCGAAACGGACGCCGAGGTTCAGCAGGTGGTCGCCGAGGATTTCCGCCTGGCGGATGCCGGTCGGCGACAGCACGTCGTAGTCGTCGGCACCGAACGACGCCTGGCCATGTCGAATCAGGTAGATGCTGCCCACGGGCGGACCTCGGCGGGTGAAAGTTCCGCGAGGGTATGAGGATCACCCAGGGCTGTCAACGAAAAAACATACGCTTGTTTGAATGTCATTCGCTGCCTTTATCGGCTGCTCCGGGCGCGCCCTGCAAAGGCTCTCCAGGCAGTGGCATCGCTGGCCGCCCGTCGGTGGCCTGGGTATGCTTGCGCAATCGTGTCGCCCGTAGACGGGTGCGTCAACAGTAGAGAGGGGGTTGTGTGGAGTTCATTGCCGAATATGCGGGCTTTCTGGCCAGGACCGTGACCGTGCTGGCGGCGATCATCGTGGTGCTGGTGGTGATCGTCGCCCTGCGCGGCCGCGGCCGGCGCGGCGCAGGCGGGCACCTCGACGTGCAGAAGCTCAACGATTTCTACAAGGACCTGCGCGAGCGGGTCCGCCACAGCGTCCTCGACAAGGCCAGCCTCAAGGCCTTGCGCAAGGAGGAGAGCAAGGCGGCGAAGCAGGCGAAGAAACATCCTGAACAGAAGTCGCGGGTCTACGTGCTCGATTTCGACGGCGACATCAAGGCCTCGGCTACCGAGCAACTGCGCCACGAAGTGACTGCGGTGCTGAGCATGGCGGGCAAGGACGACGAGGTGGTGCTGCGCCTGGAAAGCGGCGGTGGCATGGTCCATGGCTACGGCCTGGCGGCCTCGCAACTGGCGCGCATCCGCCAGGCCGGCGTGCCGCTGACCGTGTGCGTCGACAAGGTGGCGGCCAGCGGCGGCTACATGATGGCCTGCATCGGCGATCGGATCCTTTCCGCGCCCTTCGCCATCCTCGGCTCGATCGGCGTGGTGGCGCAGTTGCCCAACGTCCACCGGCTGTTGAAGAAGCACGATATTGACTTCGAGGTGCTTACCGCCGGCGAATACAAGCGTACGCTGACGGTATTCGGCGAGAACACCGAGAAGGGCCGGGAAAAGTTCCAGGAGGACCTGGAGGTGACCCACGAACTGTTCAAGAACTTCGTGGCCCACTACCGGCCGCAACTGAACATGGACGAGATCGCCACCGGCGAGGTCTGGCTGGGCCAGGCCGCACTGGGCAAGCTGCTGGTGGACGAACTCAAGACCAGCGACGAGTACCTGGCCGAGCAGGCCAGGGAGCGCGATGTCTACCAGGTGCAATTCGTCGAGCGCAAGAGCCTGCAGGAACGCGTCGGCCTGGCCGCCAGCGTGGTTATCGACCGCGTGCTGGTGACCTGGTGGGGGCGGCTCAACCAGCAGAAGTTCTGGCAATAGGCCGGCGCCGACAGGGACGAACACGCTGTCTTCAGGGTTTTCACGAGAGGAGGTCGAAATGGCTGTATTCAAGGCGTTGTGGGTGACGGAAGCGCCCCACGGCGTTTACGAAACGCAGGTGGTCGAGCGCGATACCGGCGACCTGCCGGCGGGCGACGTACTGATCCGCGTGCAGTATTCCTCGCTGAACTACAAGGATGCGCTGTCCGCCAGCGGCAACCGTGGGGTGACCCGCAAGTACCCGCATACCCCCGGCATCGATGCCGCCGGTGTGGTCGCCGAGTCCTCGGTGGCCGAGTTCGCGGCCGGCGACGAGGTGATCGTCACCGGCTACGACCTGGGCATGAACACCGCCGGCGGTTTCGGCCAGTACATCCGCGTGCCCGCGGCCTGGGTGATCAAGCGCCCGCAAGGCCTGAGCCTGCGCGAGGCGATGATCCTCGGCACCGCCGGCCTGACCGCGGCGCTCTGCGTCGAAAAGCTGGAGCGCAGCGGCCTGCGCCCCGACCATGGCTCGGTGCTGGTCACCGGCGCCAGCGGCGGGGTCGGCAGTATCGCCGTGGAACTGCTGGCCAAGCTCGGCTACACCGTGGCGGCCGCCACCGGCAAGCTGGAGCAGGCCGAGTTCCTCAACCGCCTGGGGGCCAAGCAGATTCTCGATCGCGCCACCGTGGCCGATGGCGTCGACAAGCCGTTGCTCAAGGAACAGTGGGCCGGCGCGGTGGACACCGTCGGCGGCGACATCCTCTTCAACGTGGTCAAGTCGTTGCAGTACGGCGGCAGCGTCGCCTGCTGCGGCCTGACCGCCGGCGCCGGCTTCAAGGCCTCGGTGCTGCCGTTCATCCTGCGCGGGGTCAACCTGCTCGGGGTGGACTCGGTGGAGCTGCCGCTGGTGGTCAAGGCATCCATGTGGGACAAGCTGTCGCTGCAATGGAAGCTCGACAACCTCGAAGAGGTGGCGCGCGAGATCGCCCTCGAAGAGCTGCCGGGGGCGATCAACCAGATCCTCGCCGGCAAGCTGGTCGGCCGGGTGCTGGTCAACCTCGGCTGAGGGCGTTACCGGAGCCCAGCTCCGGCAACAGGTAGCCCGCCCATAGCGATTCGGCGAACTGCGGCCGGAAGAAGCCGAAATGGCCGATGTGGCGGGCGCCGATTTCCTCGGGAGCGATGCGCCAGGCGGTTTTCGGCGCTTCGCGGTAGAAGCCCAGCAGCGACTCGATGCTGCGTCGGGACATCATTTCATCGTCGGTGAACGACAGCGACACGATGGGCGTGCGTACGGCGGAGAAGGCGCGGCGGATGGCCTCGCCATCCGCGAGGGCGTACTGCGGATGCAGGCACCAGCGTCGCCATTGTTCGATCACCCCGCGCGGCAGGTCGCCGACCATGCCCAGGCGGCGCCCGGGAAAATAGCCGAGCAGCGGCGTCAGCAGGGGCGCGACGAGGTACCAGAACAACCAGACCTTGTTGCGCAACCGCGGGCTGTTTTCCTTCCAGTAGCCACTGCCGCTGGCGATGCTGAAGACCCTATCGATACGCTCGCGCCCTTCGACGAAGGGCAGGATCTGGCCGCCCAGGCTATGGCCGATCCAGTACAGGGGCTTGCTCCCGCTCTCGGCGAGCGCGGCGGCGAGCATGGCGCTGCAGTCATGACGGGCCCAGCCCAGCACATCGACCTCGAGACCGCGCAGCGAGCCGTTGCGCGATTGCCCCATGCCCAGGTAGTCGAAGGTGATGGCCAGGTAGCCGCGCTCTGCCAGCCAGGCGGCGAAGGGCGCGTAGAAGCGCTGTTCCACTCCCATCGCCGGGACGATCAGGAGATAGCCGCGCGGCTCCCCGGCAGGCCGGTACCAATGGCTGGCCAGCGGATGGCCGTTGCCGTTATCGATGAGGCGTGGTTGCGGAGGGTTCATGCCGGTCTCCGTGGTCTGCTCATGGCTTCGAGAATAGAGCTGGCCGCCAGGGCGCCTCCAGCCGGCCGAAAGCACGGCCGGGGCGCCTTGGCGGTCAGGCCTGGCTGACGTACATGGTGATCTCGGCGCGGAATACCGGCTTGTCGTCGACATAGGCGACCACCGGCACCACCAGGTTGCCGGTGGCTTGCCAGTCGATCTGGCTGCCGTCGGCCACCGCGCGCACGTCGCCAGTGGCCTTGGCCAGGTACTCGACGGTCATGCCGCGCGGAATCCAGCGATGGCCGGCGGGAATCGAGGCGTCGGTCATGGTCCCGGCGGCCAGTTCGGCGGCATTGCACAGGGCGATGGCATGCACCGTGCCGATATGGTTCAGCACCTCGCGGCGCTTGGGGAAGGTGACTTCGGCATAGCCGGGACGCAGTTCGACGAACTGCGGGGCGATGCTGGCGAAATAGGGTGCGAACTGGCCGATCATGGCGCTGAACTGAGCCGGGCCGACCTGCTGGTACATCTGCATCATCTGACTCATGGAAAACTCCGGGCGTTTCAGGATTGAAGATGTGTGCGCACCGGGGCAGTATACGAAGGTTAGAAATTTATTCTAGAAAAATATTCTAGTCAGCGTTTCGACGATTATCGACAAGGACCGACATGGGCCGTTCTTCCCGCAAAGACGAGATTCTCCAGGCCGCCCTGGCCTGCTTCAGCGAGCATGGCGTAGACGCCACCACCATCGAGATGATCCGCGACCGTTCCGGAGCGAGCATCGGTAGCCTCTACCACCATTTCGGCAACAAGGAACGCATCCATGGCGAACTGTACCTGGCCGGGATCGGCCAGTACGCGGCGTTGCTCGAAGCCGGCTTCGCCAGGGCGCGCAGCGCCGAGGAAACGGTCAGGTTGCTGGTCACCAGCTACATCGACTGGGTCGTGGCGAATCCCGACTGGGCACGCTTCATCCTGCACAGCCGCGGGCGGGTGGAGGCGGGGGAGCTGGGCGAGCGCCTGCGGGCCGACAACCAGGCGCACTTCGCACGGATCCATGCGGCGCTGGCGGGATATCGGGCCGAGGGCCTGTTCCGCGAGATGCCGGACGACTGCTTTGCTTCGGTGGTGATCGGCCCGGCCCACGATCTTGCCCGCCAGTGGCTGGCCGGGCGAACCCGGGTGGCGTTGGCCGACTGTCGCGAACTGCTGGCGCAGGTGGCCTGGGACAGCGTGCGGGCGGCCTGAGGCGTCCGTGACCTCGGGAATGAAAAAGCCCCGCGGCTGCGGGGCTTTTTCGTCAGGGCGGGGGTCAGCCGCGGCGGCGGAACAGCGGTAGCGGCTGCTCCACCGAGGTCTGGTAGACCTCGCTGAAGTCGTCCAGGCTGGCCAGGGCGTCTTCCGGGCTGCGGTCGGCACGGATGGCGTAGGCGTCGAAGCCGCAGCGGCGCATGAAGAACAGCTGGTCGCGCAGCACGTCGCCGATCGCGCGGATCTCGCCCTTGTAGCCGTAGCGCTCGCGCAGCAGGCGCGCGCTGCTGAAGCCGCGGCCATCGGTAAAGGCGGGGAAGTTCACCGCGATCACCTGGAACCTGTCGAGGTCGCCGGCGATGCTTTCCGGCTCCTCGTCCGCGTCCAGCCAGACCCCCAGGCCGCCGTCGCGGCCGCGCAGGGCCGGGCCGTGCTCGAGCCACAGGGCCAGCGGGATGATCACGTCGTCGCTGTTGGGTACGCTTTCCAGGGTCGCGTCCTTGGGCAGCAAGTGCCAGCGGTCGTCGACCACCTGGCGGTCCTTAATGATTCGCTGCATATACGCGCTCCTTGAACGGGTCGATACCGATACGGCGGAAGGTGTCGATGAAGGGTTCTTCCTCGGTCCGGCGTTCCACGTAGACCTGGATGATCTTGTCGATCACGTCGGCCATCTGCTCCTGGGCGAAGGACGGGCCGAGGATCTGCCCGAGGCTGGCGTCGCGCGCCGAGCTGCCGCCGAGGGAGACCTGGTAGAACTCCGCGCCTTTCTTGTCGACCCCGAGGATGCCGATGTGGCCGACATGGTGATGGCCGCAGGCGTTCATGCAACCGGAGATGTTCAGGTCGATGTCGCCGATGTCGAATAGATAGTCGAGATTGTCGAAGCGGCGCTGGATGGCTTCGGCGATCGGGATCGACTTGGCGTTGGCCAGGGAGCAGAAGTCGCCGCCGGGGCAGCAGATGATGTCGGTCAGCAGGCCGACGTTGGGGGTGGCGAAGCCCAGTTCGCGGAGTTCGCCCCAGAGGGCGAAGAGTTCGCCCTGCTCGACGTCGGCGAGAATGATGTTCTGATTATGGCTGTTGCGCACCTCGCCGAAGCTGTAGCGGTCGGCGAGATCGGCGATGGCCTCCAGCTGTTTGTCGGTGACGTCTCCCGGCGCGGTGCCGGTGGGCTTCAGCGAGAGCGTCACAGCGACGTAGCCGGGCTTCTTGTGGGCGAAGGTGTTGCGTGCGCGCCAGCGGGCGAAGCCGGGGTGCTCCGCGTCGAGCCGGGCGAGGGACTCGTCGAGGTCGTCGAGGGCCTTGTAGGCCGGATCGACGAAATGCGCGGCGACGCGCTGGACTTCCGCCTCGGTGAGGGTGCTCGGTCCGTCCTTGAGGTTGGCCCATTCGGCCTCGACGCGCTCGGCGAAGACTTCCGGGGTCAGCGCCTTGACCAGGATTTTGATCCGCGCCTTGTACTTGTTGTCGCGCCGGCCATAGCGGTTGTAGACGCGCAGGATGGCATCCAGGTAGCCGAGCAGGTGCTGCCAGGGCAGGAATTCATTGATGAAGCTGCCGACGATGGGGGTTCGGCCCAGGCCGCCGCCGACCGAGACGCGGAAGCCGAGCTCGCCGGCCTCGTTCTTCACCGCCTCCAGGCCGATGTCGTGCACTTCGATGGCGGCACGGTCGCTCACCGCGCCGTTCACCGCGATCTTGAACTTGCGCGGCAGGTGGGCGAACTCGGGGTGGAAGGTCGACCATTGGCGGATGATCTCGCACCAGGGGCGCGGGTCCACCAGCTCGTCGCGGGCGACGCCGGCGAACTGGTCGGTGGTGGTGTTGCGGATGCAGTTGCCGCTGGTCTGAATCGCGTGCATCTGCACGGTGGCCAGCTCGGCGAGGATTTCCGGCACGTCTTCCAGCTCCGGCCAGTTGAACTGCACGTTCTGCCGGGTGCTGATGTGGGCGTAGCCCTTGTCGTAGTCGCGGGCGATCTGCGCCAGCTTGCGCAGTTGGCGCGAGGAGAGCAGGCCATAGGGAACGGCGATGCGCAGCATCGGGGCATAGCGCTGGATATAGAGACCGTTCTGCAGGCGCAGCGGGCGGAACTCCTCACCGGTCAATTCACCCGCCAGGTAACGGCGGGTCTGGTCGCGGAACTGCTTGACGCGGTCCTCGACGATCCGTTGGTCGTACTCGTCGTATACGTACATGAATATTCCTGCTGTCAGGCTATGCGGCTTACTGCGTTAACCAGCGCGCACGGCTACGCGCTCCACGCGGAGTGGGCGCACGATACCAGTTCATATTTATGCGTAAAAGTGATGTTTGAGTATATGGTAAGAACCAAAAAGACTAAGTCGCCAGGCAAGCATAACCGCTTCGCAACGGCGCCTTTCTTGAGCGATGGGCGGCGCTGGTCTTAACTGGAGAGTGCCTTTCGATGTCTTCGTCCCGATACCCACAAGAAACAGGGGGAGTCATGAGCGAGCCGAGCAAAACCCAGGAAAACCGCGACAGCGTGGTCGACGCCCGCGCGGCCTTCGTCCTGATCCTGCTGGTGGTGGCTACCGCGGTGTTCTGGGTCAGCCACCAGTGAAAGCCCGCCTCGGCGGCGCAGAGGTCACAGGCCGCTGAGGCTCAGCACCAGTTTCACGATCCCGGCCAGCAACAGCACGAACACCAGGGTGAAGAGCAGGCCCAGCATGATGAAGTGCACGGGCTTGCCGTGGGTGAAATCGCGGGCGCGGTTTCGCCCGCTCTGTACGCCGAAGGCGGCAGCCATCACGCTATGCAGCATCTGCCAGAAGGTCGGCGGCTTCTGGTTCGGTTCTTCCGTCTCGATACCCATCGGTGGTCCTCCCTTTTCCATACCTGCCCTGAGAGTCTAGACCCTTGGCGGGAGGAGGGTGGCTTCAGGCCTGGCGGGCGGGGATGCGTCGTTCCGCCGTGCCCTGCGTGGCCCTGGCGCGCAGTTGCCCGCAGCCGCCGTCGATGTCCTGGCCGGCCGAGTTGCGCACCTTGGTCAGCACGCCGCGGCTGTGCAGGTAGCGCACCAGCTCGACGATCCGCTCCCCGCTCGGGCGCCGGTAGGCGTCGCCGTCCATGCTGTTGTAGGGGATCAGGTTCATCACCGCGAAGCGGCCCTTGAGCAGGCGCAGGATGCCGTCCATTTCCTCCAGGCTGTCGTTGATCCCTTCGAGCAGGGTCCATTGGTACTGGATCGGATAGTCGACCCGGCGGGCGTAGGCCTCGCCGGCTTCCACCAGTTCTTCCGGGCTCAGCGGCGGCGCCTTGGGCAACAGTTGCCGGCGCAGTTCGGCGCGGGTGCTGTGCAGGGACAGGGCGAGGGCGGGCTTCACCCGTTGCCGGGGCAGGCGCTCGAACACGCGGGGGTCGCCGACGGTGGAGAACACCAGGTTCTTGTGGCCGATGCCGCCATCGGTGCCGAGCAGGTCGATGGCTTCGAGGACGTTGTCGAGGTTGTGCGCCGGCTCGCCCATGCCCATGAACACCACTTTCTTCACCGCTCGCCGGCGCCGCGCCAGGACCACCTGGGCGACCATCTCCAGGCTGCCGACCTGGCGCAGCAGGCCGCTGCGGCCGGTCATGCAGAACACGCAGCCGACCGCGCAGCCGACCTGGGTCGAGACGCACAGCCCACCGCGCGGCAGCAGCACGCTTTCCACCATCTGCCGGTCGGCCAGTTCCACCAGCAGGCGCGACGAGCCGTCGCTCGCCGGATGCTCGCTGTGCAGGCGGGCGATGCCTTCCAGTTCCGCTGCTACCTGGGGCAGACCATGGCGTACGCCCAGCGGCAGGAAGTCCTCGGCCCGCTGGCGGGCGGTGCAGGCATCGAGGGCGCGGCCCTGCAGCCAGGCGCGGACGATCCTCCCGCAATGCAGGGGCTTGGCGCCGAGATCGGCGAGGCGCTGGTGGAGGTCTTGGCTACGCATGGGGCGCGCATCCTACCATTGCCCGTCATGAGGCGGTATGGCCGGCGCCGACGTGCTATCGTTGCGCTCCGCTCCACCGCAGCAACGGAACCGTTCCATGAAATTCGTCCACCAGCGCGAACACCTCAACGAAGACGACATCGTGGTCATCGAGTGCTCGCAGCAATGCAATATCCGCCTGATGAACGACGCCAATTTCCGCAGTTTCAAGAATGGCGGGCGGCATAGCTACCATGGCGGCGCCTTCGACCGCTTCCCGGCGAAGATCAAGGTGCCCAGCACCGGGTTCTGGAACATCACCATCGATACCGTGACCCGGCGCCCGATCAGCGTGACGCGCAAGCCGAACTTCAAGTGGACGATCAAGTTCGTGCGCCGTTCCGGTTCGCAGTTCACCTGAGGGCGCGCGTCCCATGAGTGCGAAAATGGACGAGCAGGCGCTTCTGGCGTTGCTCCGCGAGCTGGCCATCGACAGCCAGCGGGTCGAGCATCCGGCCATCGCCTCCATCGAGGAATATTACGCGCAGGGCATCGAATTGCCCGACCAGGGCATCAAGAACCTGTTCCTGCGCAACCGCAAGGGTACTCGCCACTACCTGGTGCTGCTCGACGAGCGCAAGGAGGCCGACCTGCCGGGCATCGCCGAACAGATCGGCGAAAGCCGCCTGTCGTTCGCCTCGGTCGAGCGCCTGCGCGAATACCTCGGCGTCGAACTGGGCTGCGTGACGCCTTTCGCGCTGGTCAACGATCCGCGGCACAGGGTCGAGGTGTTGCTCGACGATGCCATTCGCCAGGACCAGTTGCTCGGTTTCCACCCGTTGGTGAATACCGCCACCGAGTGCATCCGCTACGCAGACCTGCTGGCCTTTCTCGCCCACACGGGGCATGAACCGCGCCTGATCCGGGTGTAGGTCGCAGCTTCGCGCCTGCTGGCGCCAGGCCAGGCCAGGTCATGCCGGCGCCGGTTTCACTCGAAGAAGTTGTGCCAGCAGTCGCTCAACGGGCCGACCTCGAAGGTCTTGCACCAGGGTTGGGCTTCCAGCCACAGGCGGGCGCTTTCCCGGTCCGCTTCGTCCAGGCTGCCGACCCGCGCCAGGCACAGGTAGCCGCTGATCTCCGCCTGTTCCGGCGAGCCTCCGCCGCCGAACACCCAGCCCTGGGCCTCGACGAAGTCGATCAGATGGTCCAGCGCATCGTCGTGGGAGAGGGCGCTGCGGTCGTAGGTCAGTTCGAAGCTGAAGCCGAACTCCTGGAACTCGCCCAGGCGCAGTTTCTTGCGCAGGCGGCGCTTGCGCGGCTTTTCCATCTGCTCGGGAGTGAGGAATTTCATCGTCGCCTTCCTGGTCAGTCATCGTAGCCAAGGTTCGGCGCCAGCCAGCGCTCGCTGACGCTGGCTTCCTGGCCCTTGCGCTGGCTGTAGCGTTCCACCTGGTCCTTGTCGATCTTGCCGACCGCGAAGTACTGCGCCTGCGGGTGGGCGAAATACCAACCGCTGACCGCCGCGGCGGGGAACATCGCGTAGTGCTCGGTCAGGCTGACGCCGGACAGGCCCTGCGGATCGAGCAGTTCGAACAGGGTGCCTTTCTCGGTATGGTCGGGGCAGGCCGGGTAGCCCGGTGCCGGGCGGATGCCGACGTATTGCTCCTTGATCAAGGCCTCGTTGTCGAGGTGCTCGTCGCGGGCGTAGCCCCAGTACTCCTTGCGCACCCGCTCGTGCAGCCACTCGGCGCAGGCTTCGGCGAGGCGGTCGGCGAGCGCCTTGACCATGATGCTGTTGTAGTCGTCGCCCTTGGCTTCGTACGCCTTGGCCACTTCCTCGGCGCCGATCCCGGCGGTGGTGATGAAGCCGCCGATGTAGTCGCGCACGCCGCTTTCCTTCGGCGCGACGAAATCGGCCAGCGACAGGTTCGGCTTGCCGTCCGGCTTGATCGTCTGCTGCCGCAGGTGGTGCAGGGTGGCGAGGGTCTCGCCATCGGCGCCGTAGACCTCCAGGTCGTCGTGCTCGACCTGGTTGGCCGGCCAGAAGCCGAACACCGCGCGGGCCTTGATCAGCTTCTCGTCGATCAGCTTCTTCAGCATCGCCTGGGCGTCGTTGAACAACGAGGTGGCGGCCTCGCCGACCACTTCGTCGGTGAGGATGCGCGGGTACTTGCCGGCCAGGTCCCAGGAAATGAAGAACGGCGTCCAGTCGATGTACTCGGCGAGCACCGCGAGGTCGATCTCGTCGAGCACCCTGACGCCGGTGAAGGAAGGCGTCGGCGCCTGGTAGCCGGCCCAGTCGAACGCCGGCTTGTTGGCGATCGCCTGTTCGTAGCTCAGCCGCTCGGTGCGGGCGCTGCGGTTGGCCGTGCGTTCGCGGACCACCGCGTAGTCGGCGCGGGTGCGGGCCACGTAGTCGGCCTTCAGCTCCTTGGACAGCAGGCTGGTGGCCACGCCTACCGCGCGCGAGGCGTCGGTGACGTAGACCACCGCGTCGTTGCTGTACTGCGGATCGATCTTCACCGCGGTATGCGCCTTCGAGGTAGTGGCGCCGCCGATCATCAGCGGCAACTGGAAATTCTGCCGCTGCATTTCCTTGGCGACGTGGACCATCTCGTCCAGCGACGGCGTGATCAGGCCAGACAGGCCGATGATGTCGCATTTCTCGGCGATGGCGGTCTGCAGGATCTTCTCCGCCGGCACCATCACGCCGAGGTCGACCACGTCATAGCCGTTGCAGCCGAGCACCACGCCGACGATGTTCTTGCCGATGTCGTGCACGTCGCCCTTCACCGTGGCCATCAGGATCTTGCCCTTGGCTTCCGGCTTATCGCCTTTCTCCGCCTCGATGAAGGGAATCAGGTGGGCCACCGCCTGTTTCATCACTCGCGCGGACTTGACCACCTGCGGGAGGAACATCTTGCCGGCGCCGAACAGGTCGCCGACCACGTTCATCCCGGACATCAGCGGACCTTCGATGACCTCGATGGGACGCGCACACTGCTGGCGGCATTCCTCGGTGTCCTCGACGATCCAGGTGGTGATGCCCTTGACCAGCGCATGCTCGAGGCGCTTCTCGACACTGTAGCTGCGCCATTCCTCGTCCTCGGCCTCCTTGACCGCGCCGCCGCCCTTGTAGTCGTCGGCGATCGCCAGCAGGGCCTCGGTGGCCTCGGGCGTGCGGTTGAGCACCACGTCCTCGACCCGGTCGCGCAGCGCTTTCGGAATCTCGTCGTAGATTTCCAGCTGGCCGGCGTTGACGATGCCCATGGTCAGGCCGTTGCGGATCGCGTAGTAGAGGAACACCGAGTGGATCGCCTCGCGCACCGGGTTGTTGCCGCGGAACGAGAAGGACACGTTGGACACCCCGCCCGAGCTCAGGGCGTAGGGCAGGTGGTCGCGGATGTAGGCGCAGGCGTTGATGAAATCGACCGCGTAGTTGTTGTGTTCCTCGATGCCGGTGGCGATGGCGAAGATGTTCGCATCGAAGATGATGTCTTCCGGTGGGAAGCCGACTTCGTCGACCAGGATGTCGTAGGAGCGCTTGCAGATTTCTTCCTTGCGCGCCTGGGTGTCGGCCTGGCCGTCCTCGTCGAAGGCCATCACCACCACCGCGGCGCCGTAGCGCTTGCACAGGCGGGCATGGTGCTTGAAGGCCTCGACGCCTTCCTTCATCGAGATCGAGTTGACGATGCCCTTGCCCTGGATGCACTTCAGGCCGGCCTCGATCACTTCCCACTTGGAGGAGTCGATCATGATCGGCACGCGCGAGATGTCGGGCTCGGAGGCGATCAGGTTGAGGAAGGTGACCATGGCCGCCTTCGAGTCCAGCATGCCTTCGTCCATGTTGATGTCGATCACCTGGGCGCCGGCTTCCACCTGCTGCTGGGCGACCTCGAGAGCTTCCGCGTAGTTTTCCTCGCGGATCAGCCGGGCGAACTTGGCCGAACCGGTGATGTTGGTGCGCTCGCCGACGTTGACGAACAGCGAGCTGCGGTCGATGGTGAACGGCTCCAGGCCGGACAGGCGACAGGCCCGGGGAATCTCCGGGATGGCCCGCGGCGGGTACTTGGCCACTGCCTTGGCGATCGCCTCGATGTGCGCCGGGGTGGTGCCGCAGCAGCCGCCGACGATATTGAGGAAGCCGGCGGCGGCGAATTCCTCGACCACCACGGCCATTTCCGCCGGCGATTCGTCGTATTCGCCGAAGGCGTTCGGCAGGCCGGCGTTGGGGTGGGCCGAGACATGAGTGTCGGCCTTGGTCGACAGTTCCTCGATGTACGGCCGCAATTCCTTGGCGCCGAGGGCGCAGTTCAGGCCTACCGAGATCGGCCGGGCATGCCGCACCGAGTTCCAGAAGGCCTCGGTGGTCTGGCCCGACAGGGTGCGGCCGGAGGCGTCGGTGATGGTTCCGGAGATCATGATCGGCAGCTCCACGCCGAGTTCCTCGAACACGCCCTGGACGGCGAAGATCGCCGCCTTGGCGTTGAGGGTGTCGAAGATGGTCTCGATCAGGATCAGGTCGGCGCCGCCTTCGATCAGGCCGCGGGTCGCCTCGACGTAGTTCTCCACCAGTTCGTCGAAGGTGACGTTGCGGTAGCCGGGGTTGTTCACGTCCGGGGAAATCGAGCAGGTGCGGCTGGTCGGGCCGAGCACGCCGGCGACGAAGCGCGGCTTGTCCGGGGTCTCGGCGGTCTTCGCGTCCGCCACCTGGCGGGCCAGGCGCGCCCCTTCGAGGTTGAGTTCGTAGGCCAGCGACTGCATGCCGTAGTCGGCCTGGGACACCTGGGTGGCGTTGAAGGTGTTGGTCTCGAGGATGTCGGCGCCGGCGTCGAGGTAGGCCTTCTCGATGGCCTGGATCACGTCCGGGCGGCTCAGCAGCAAGAGGTCGTTGTTGCCTTTCACGTCGCTCGGCCAGTCGGCGAAGCGCTCGCCGCGGTAGTCGGCCTCTTCCAGCTTGTAGCTCTGGATCATGGTGCCCATGCCGCCATCGAGGATCAGGATACGTTCCCTGAGGGCGTGCTGGAGGGCTTGCAGGCGGGCGCTGCGATCGGTGAGCGGGCTGGACATGGATGGACCTGGCGTCAGTGGGCGGAAAGGTGAAAAGCATAACAAAGGCAGGGGCTTTCCGGCCGGGGGTGGTCGGACCATGAATTTCATTCAAGTTGAAGGATGTTCATTCGCGGGCCGGAAAAATCCCTGGCGCCGTTTTGTCGCAGTATACGGGCGGAATGCGGAGGTCGGAGTGCGCAGGCAGGCGGCGAAGGGACGGGCGAGTGGAGTCGGGATGCTCGTGGGGAATCGTGCTGCGAATGAGTCTGGCTCATTCGCAGCACGGCCTGAATCAACTGGCCCTGGGCAGGCTGCAACTGGCCAGGGAGTAGACGTAGTAGTTGAGGCGGTCGCGGTCGGTGCGATTCCACACCTGGCCGACCGACTTCAGGCCCTGGCTCTGGCCGACCGCGCCGGCGATGCTGCCGCACCAGCACATCGGGTACTTCTGCCGATACAGCGGACCGCTGATGACCACCGCGACGTGCCCGTAGGTGCGGCCCTTCAGGCCGGCGATCACCAGGAAGCCCTGGGCCGCCTTCTGCGCGGCCTCGGCGCCGGAGGCGAGCTTGGTCCAGCTCTGCTCCAGGCCGTCGACCATGGCGTTGGCGTTGCCGCGGGGCATCGGTACGCCCAGCTCGGCGGCCACCGACTGGACGAAGCCGGAACAGTTGTCCTTGTTCGGGGTGCCGGCCAGGTAGCTCTTGTCCCAGCTGTTCTTGCAGGCGTTGACGATGCATTGATCGAGACTGTCCATGTATCACCTATGCGTGTCGATAAGGGGCGCTCCGGCCCGGATCATTTCTTTGCGGTCTGGCAGAACGGCGCGAGCGAACGCTTCACGACCTTCGCGCAGCTGTCGACGGATTCGCCCGAGCATTTCTGACCCAGGCGCAGCCCGTCCTTGTCCACCGCCCAGCGCTGGCCGGAGATGTCCTCGCGGTGCACCACCTTGCAGGTAGCGCTGTCGTAGGACACCAGCTCGGCGCTGGAGCCGCTGAATTCATGCATCAGCACGCGCCGGCCGTCCTGGCTCAGGAACACGCCGCCGCGCGACCAGATGCCGCCGTCCTCTATGCGGCAATCGTTGCCGCTGTCGCGGTCGGCCAGGTAGACCGGCGGTTCGGGAAAGGCATCGGGGTTGTCGTCGTTGGGATCCTCGTTGCTGAACATCACGCGGACGTGCTCGTCCTCGCCGCCGAACATGTTCGGCGAGCCGAACTGGGGCACGATTTCCAGCTGGGTGAAAGTACAGTCCGCCGCCTGGGCCGAAAGGCTCAGGAAGAGAGCGGCGAAGCTGCCGGCGAGCAGTTTCATGGGGCGGGTTCTCCGTTGGGCCGCCAGGGCGGCGAAAGGATGGACCAGGCCGCGCCGGGCGCGAACGGAAGCGCCGCCTGACGACAGCAGGCGGAAAGCGGCGAAGAGGGGACGTGGGGCGCACGCGAACGGGCGCGGATGGGGCGCGGCGAGTCGAAACATATCCCTGTTTCCTCGAAGTCATCGTCCTTGATCGCCAGGGCGGGCCTGGGAGCCCGGCTAGCATACGTGGCGGCCGAAGCCGGTGGAATGCTGGCGAAATGGCGGCTCGTGCCCGGGGCGAGTTCGCCCGCCGTTGTGAAAGTGCGGCGCAGAGAGGCGGGTTTGCTAGAATCGCCCGTCGCCGAGTGAGGAGTGGTTCATGTTGCCAAGACCGTTGGTTGGGTTGGCCTTCGTTTTGTCGTCTTTTATCCAGTCTGTTTCCGCTGCTGAAATTTCCTATAGCCGTGACGTCCAGCCGATCTTTACCGCCAAGTGCGTCGCCTGCCACGCCTGCTACGATTCGCCCTGCCAGCTCAACCTGAGCAGCGCCGAGGGCGCGCAGCGCGGCGCCAACCAACTGCCGGTCTACGACGGCACGCGGACCAAGGCGCAGGAAACCACCCGCCTGTACCTCGATGCGCACGGTGCCGACGCCTGGCGGCGCAAGGACTTCTGGTCGGTGCTCGAATCGCAGGATGGCCAGGCCGCACTGATGGCGCGGATGCTCGAGCTTGGCCACAGCCAGCCGTTGCAGCCGAATGCGAAGATCCCCGAAGGCCTGGACATTTCGATCAACCGCGCCAACCAGTGCCCGACGCCGGCCAGCATCGATGCGTTCATCCGCAAGAACCCAGGTTCCGGCATGCCTTTCGCGGTGGCCGGGCTGAGCGACGACGAATACGCCACCTTGCAGAAGTGGCTGGCCGCGGGCGCCCCGGTCGACCAGCAGCCGTTGCGGCCGACCGCCGCCGAGGCGCGCCAGGTGGCCAGCTGGGAGCGTTTCCTCAACCAGCCTGGGGCCAAGCAGAGCCTGGTCTCGCGCTGGCTCTACGAGCACCTGTTCCTGGCGCACCTGTATTTCCCGGAGCAGGGCGCGCCCGGCCACTTCTTCCAGCTGGTGCGTTCGCGCACGCCCAGCGGCCAGCCGATCGACCCGATCCCGACCCGGCGTCCCAACGACGATCCGGGCAACAGCTTCTATTACCGCCTCTGGCCGATCCAGGGCGTGATCGTACACAAGACGCACATCACCTATCCGCTGACGGCGAAGAAGCTGGAACGCGTCCAGGAGCTGTTCTTCGGCACCCAGTGGAACACCGACAAGGTTCCCGGCTACGGCGTGCAGAGCCGCGCCAACCCGTTCGCCACCTTCGCCGCGATCCCGCCACGGGCGCGCTACCAGTTCATGCTGGATAACGCCGAATACTTCACCCGTACCTTCATCCGCGGGCCGGTGTGCCGTGGACAGATCGCCACCGACGTGATCCGCGACAACTTCTGGGTGGTATTCCAGGACCCCGAGCAGGACCTGTTCGTCACCGACGCCAACTTCCGCGCGCAGAGCGAGCCGCTGCTGGCCTTGCCGGGGCAGATCGACGAGCTGAAGAACCTGCTCGGCCTGTGGAGCGCCTACCGGGACAAGCGCAACGAGTACGAAGACCTGCGCCAGGACGTCTACGCCGACGCGCCGCCGCCGACCTGGAACACGCTCTGGCACGGCAACGACAACGCCCTGCTGAGCATCTTCCGCCAGTTCGACAGCGCCTCGGTGCGCAAGGGCCTGCTTGGCGAGGTACCGCAGACCCTGTGGCTGATGGACTACCCGCTGTTCGAGCGAACCTACTACGGGCTGGTGGTGAACTTCGATGTCTTCGGCAACGTCTCGCACCAGGCGCAGACGCGGCTGTACTTCGACCTGATCCGCAACGGCGCCGAGCAGAACTTCCTCCGCCTGATGCCGGTCGACGCGCGCCAGCCGTTGCTCGACGACTGGTACCAGAACAGCGGCAAGCTGAAGATGTGGATGGACTACCAGGCCTTCGACGATGACACGCCGAGCGCGCTGGGATTGCCGGAGAAGCAGCCGAAGAAGGCCTTCGCCGAAGAACTGCTGCGTCGCTACGGCGACCTCAATGCGCGTCCCGACCCGATCAACCGCTGCCTGGACGGCAACTGCTATCGACCGGGCATCGACCGCGAACTGCAGGACGCCGAGCAGGCCTTCAGTCGCCTGGTGAGCCGGCCGGCGGCCGGCCTCAAGGTCATCGAGCGCTTCCCCGAGGCGACCATGCTGCGGATACGTACGTCCAGCGGCAAGCGCGAGGTCTATACCGTGCTGCGCAACCGCGCGCACAGCAATGTCGCCTTCATGCTCGGCGAGTCGCTGCGCTACCAGCCGGGCCTGGACACCCTGACGATCTACCCGGGCGTGCTGTCCAGCTACCCGAACTTCATGTTCGATCTGCCGGCGACGGATGCCGAGGCCTTCGTCGGCGCCCTGGAGGCGGCGAAGAGCGGCGAGGACTTCGACAAGGTGGTCGAACGCTGGGGCGTGCGCCGCAGCAATCCGCAGTTCTGGAGCTACTTCCACGATCTCGAGGCGTACATCCGCGAAACCGAGCCGGTCGAGGCGGGCGCACTGGACATGAACCGCTACGAGAACCTCTGAGTCTCGCGACCCGCTCCACAAGGGGCGGGTCGGTTATCGCGAATTATTCCTACTAATTTACTAGGGCTTTATCCGCAAGTACCGATTGGCGTAAACTGTCGGCATATTTGCGAGGAGTTGCCATGAGCGCCATCACCATTACCGAAGCTGCCCAAGCGTATCTGGCCGAGTTGCTGGAGAAGCAGAGCACCCCGGGTATCGGCATTCGTATCTTCATCACCCAGCCGGGTACCCAGTACGCGGAAACCTGCATCGCCTACTGCAAGCCGGGCGAGGAAAAGGTCGAGGACACCGCCATCGCCCTGAAGGACTTCACTGCCTGGATCGATGCGGTCAGCGAGCCCTTCCTCGAAGACGCGGTGGTGGACTACGCCACCGACCGCATGGGCGGCCAACTGACCATCAAGGCGCCGAACGCCAAGGTGCCGATGGTCAACGAGGACAGCCCGATCACCGAACGCATCAACTACTACCTGCAGACCGAGATCAATCCCGGGCTGGCCAGCCACGGCGGACAGGTGAGCCTGGTCGACGTGGTCGAGGACAACATCGCCGTGTTGCGTTTCGGCGGCGGTTGCCAGGGCTGCGGGATGGTCGACATGACCCTCAAGGATGGCGTCGAGAAGACCCTGATCGAGCGTATTCCCGAACTGAAGGGCGTGCGCGACGTGACCGACCACAGCAACAAGGAGAACGCCTACTACTGAGGCGTTTCCGTAAGGCAGAAGAGGCGACCGCAAGGTCGCCTTTTTCGTTGCCGGCGTTTCAGCGCGACAGCGTCCGCGTTCGTCGTACCGGCCAGAGCAGTGTCAGCGCCACCAGCAGCGCCGGCCAGACCAGCAGGTTCACCGCGTTCCAGCCAAGGCTGGTGATCAGGGCGCCGGAGCCGAACGACATCAGCGCCGCCACCAGGCTGTTGCCTTGCTCCATCAATCCTTGCGCGGCGCCGCGCTCGCTTTCGGCGTGGCCCTCGCCGAGCAGGGTGGTGCCGGCGATGAGCATCAGGTTCCAGCCGCTGCCCAGGGCCAGCGAACTGAGCAGGAAATGCGTGACCGACTGCCCGTCCAGGGCGATGCCGGCACTTGCGGCGAGCAGGAACGCGCCGAGCAGGGCGACGCGACGGTTGCCGATGCGGTCGACCAGCGGTCCGGCGAAGAACGCCGGAAGGAACATTCCCAGCACGTGCCACTGGATGACCCGACTCGACTGTTCCAGCGGCAGGCCGCAGAAGCTCATGGCCAGCGGCGTGGCGTTCATGATCAGGATCATCAACCCGTGTCCGGCCGCGGTGCAGGCGATGGCCGCGCGGACCACCGGCCGCCGCAACAGGCCGCCTATGTCGCGCCAGGCGAGTCGTGCCGGGCGTGGCGCCTGGCCTTCGCGGAGCAGAGCCATCAGCAGCAGGCCGGCGAGGGCCAGCACGGCGATCAGCAGATAGGCGCCGACGAAGGGCTGGGCCAGCGCGTTGCGCGACCACAGCGCCAGGCTCGGCGCCAGCAGCGCGGCGAGTACTCCGCCGGCGAGCACGTAGGCGCTGGCGCGGCCTTTCCGCCCGGCATCCACCGCCTCCAGCGCGGCGAACCGGTAGTACATGGCCGAGGCCTGGTAGACCCCGATGCCCAGCGCGCCGAGACAGAACCAGAGGAAATCGCCAGTCCAGACACCGGCGGCGCAGACCAGGCCGCCGAGCACGCCGCCGCCGGCGCCGAGCATCAGCCCGGGACGTCGGCCGTGGCGCTGCATGAAGTGCGACAACGGCTGCACCGCCAGCAGGTTGCCCAGCACCAGCAGGGCCAGGGGCAGGGTTGCCAGGCTGTTCAACGGCGCCAGCTGGACGCCGACCAGGGCGGTCAGGGTTATGCCGATCAGCGAGCAGGACCAGTACAGGGCCTGGCCGCAGAACAGCAGGAGCAGGGTCGGGTTGCGTAGCAGCATGGCGTCACTCCGGACAACCGCCGGGCCTGACGACGCGTCGGCTGGAGGCGGGGTGACGGGCTAGCGCATCCCGCGGACGCCTTGGCCGGGCCAGCAGTTCGCCGCCGCAGTTCGGGCACTGGCCGCCCAGGCGGACCGTCGCGCAGTCGCGGCAGAAGGTGCACTCGAAGGTGCAGATCAGCGCGTCGCCGCTGTCGCCGGGCAGGTCGCGGTCGCAGCACTCGCAGTTGGGGCGCAGTTCCAGCATGGGAAGGTCCTCGGTGGGAGCGTCAGGTCAGCATGCCGAAGCGTTCGGCGTATTCCTGGGGGCTGACCGAAAGATGCTTGTGGAACGTCCGCCGGAGGTTTTCCGGATGGCCGAAGCCGCACAGCCGGGACACCGTGGCGATCGACGCCTGGGCGTCCTGCAGCAGGGCGCGCGCGGCCTCCAGGCGAACCCGCTCGACGTAGCGACCGGGCGCCACGCCCAGTTCCTGGAGAAATACCCGGGACAGCGTACGCGGGCTCATGCAGGCCTGGTCGGCGAGGGCTTCCAGGGACAGGTCGCCGGCGAGGTTGGCGGGAATCCACTCCAGCAGCGCGGCCAGACGCGGGGTGCGGCTCGGTTCCGGGGTCAGCCAGGCGCTGAACTGGGCCTGGCCGCCAGGACGCTTGAGGAACATCACCAGGCGTCGCGCGACGCTGAGCGCCAGGCTGCGGCCGAGGTCGGCCTCGACCAGCGCCAGGGCCAGGTCGATTCCCGCCGTGACGCCGGCCGAGGTGAAGATGTGGGCGTCGCCGTCGCGGCACCGCGGGTCGTAGGTATGCAGGCGGTCGCCTTGCACATGGACGCCGGGAAACCCCTGGCGCAGCGTCGCCACGTCGGCCCAGTGGGTGGTCGCCGGGCGCCCGTCGAGAACCCCGGCGGCGGCCAGGATCAGCGCTCCCGAACACACCGAGCCGAGCCGCCGTATGCACGGTTCGGCGGCTTTCAGCCAGGCGAGTAGGTCGGCGTTGCGGGTCTGCGCCTCGACACCGAGGCCGCCGGGCACCAACAGGGTGTCCAGGCTTTCCGGCGGACAGTCGCGCCAGGCGAGGTCGGCGCAGATGCGGATGCCCGCGGAACTGGGCACCGCTTCGCTACGCTCGCCGAGCACCTGTATCCGGTAGAAAGGCGGCAGGCCCTGGCGCTGGCGTTCGACGTTGGCCGAGGCGAATACCTGCAGCGGTCCGGTCACGTCCAGGCTCATCACGTCGGGATAGATCAGGCAGGCAATCAGGCGCGGTTCGGGCATGGCACAACCTCATGGCGATGGCGGCAGTCTGGCGTCCTTCGGGCCTGGCCGCAATGCCAGTCGGCCCACGGATCTTGCCATTCGCTCGCCCGGGGCGTCCCGCTGCGCCGATGGTTGGTATCGCCTCGGCACGCCGCATGCCCTATTGTCTGGTAAAGGGTGATGGCTTTTTGACTCATCGCTGCAGAGGCGCCAGGGTATTGTCGTCCAGGCCTGTTTCAGCGTTCGGTCCGAGGTAGGGGAGTCAGCATGCTTGCACGCGACAGCCTGGTACAGGCTGGTCTGCCGGATAATCCGTATGCGCGCCAGTTGCGCACCGGCTTTCGTTGGTTGCGGTTCGAAAAGGAGCTGGAAAACGAGTTTCGCGAGTTTCTCAGCTGGAACTCGCTGATGCAGCGGCGCGCTGCCATCGGGGTGGCGTTCCTGATCTGGGCGCTGTTCATCGTGGCCGACTGGATGATGGTGGACATCCGCCTGCACCCCAGCCTGTTCGAGCAACTGCTGGGCGTGCGCCTGGGAATGATCGGCCTGCTGCTGGTGGTCTGGCCGGCGGCCTTCCTGCCCAGCCTGCGCAAGGTCGGCGATGCCATCGCGCCCTACTGCCTGCTGCTGATCAACCTGGCGGTGCTGGCCTGCGACGTGCTGTTCGAGTGGCATGGGGTGCCGCGCTTCACCCAACTGGGCGCGACCCTGGGCATCCTCGCGGTGTTCTTCCCGCTCGGCCTGGCGTTCTGGGCCTGCGTGCGCCTGGCGTTGCTGTGCCTGGCCCTGAACCTGGCGGTATTCCTGCTTTTCGGCGGCGAAGAGAACCTGCGTACCAACCTGCTGAATACGCTCTACAACGGCCTGGTGGTGCTGATCTGTTCGTTCGCCCTGTACCTGCAGGACTACGCCCAGCGCGAGCAGTTCCTCGGCCGGCGGCTGCTGGGCATGATGGCCGAACAGGACAGCCTCACCGGCCTGGTCAACCGACGCTACTACGAGCTGCTCGCCCAGCGGGCCCTGGAGCAGGGCGCCCGCGAAGAAAAGGGAGTGGCGCTGATCCTGGTGGATGTCGACGACTTCAAGGCCTACAACGACCACTACGGGCATCCGGCCGGCGATGCCGCCCTGCGCCAGCTTGGCGTCGTGCTCCGGCAGGGCGCGCGGCGGCCGCTGGATATCGCCGCGCGCCTGGGCGGGGAGGAGTTCGCCGTGTTGCTCTACGACAGCGAGGAGGGCAACACCCTGGCCATCGCCGAGCGCCTGCGGCAGGCGGTGGAGGCGCTGGGCATCGAGCACCTGGGCTCCAGCGCCGGCCCCTGCCTGACCATCAGCCTGGGGGTGGCCTATTCGACCTCCGGCATGGGCCTGGACGCGCTCTATCGCGAGGCCGACCGCGCGCTCTACGAGGCCAAGGATGCAGGGCGCAACGCGGTGCGCGTGGCGTTCCGGCAGCACGACCGCCTCGAATAGAGGAAACGAAAAAAGGCGCCCGTGGGCGCCTTTCGTCGTATGGAACGGCTCAGCCTTGGCTGGGCATACTCCAGTCCTGCAGGTTGTAGCCGTTGTGGCTGAGTTCTTCGCGTGCCTGTTGCAGCAGGCCGGCAAGCTGCTCCGGATCGGAGTAGGCGGAGCTCGGAATGCGTGCACGGCCCAGCAGGCGGGTGCCAGTGCGATCGACTACGGACAGGCTCAGGCCGCCGTCACTGCCTAGCTCGGACCAGGCAACGCACTGGTATGGCTGGAAGGCGCGCCCGGTGATCAGCAAAGCCTCGTTGAAACGGAGCGTAGCGTTCATGGGAGTCGGTCTCTCTCGTTCATGTCTGTGTGGAACATGGGTGGCGCTTCCCGGCTCCACCGTGTTCGGTCACGCTAACTGATGCTTTCGAAAGCGAAAAAGTCACGGCGTGGCGCGTTTGTGCAACAGGTTGTCGCTTTTTCGAAGGGTTTTAGCGTGCCGAAGCGGCTAGGCGCGGTGTTTTGTCGCAGAACTCCAGGAGGGCGGCCAGGCCGCCTTGCGCTCGCTGCCCGCGCCTGCACAGCCTAGAATGGCGGCCCACCTGTGGCAGCGGACCGCTTCGCATGGATATCGACCTCGCCCGTACCTTCCTGGAGATCGCCCGCAGCGGTAGCTTCGTCGCTGCCGCGGAACGCCTGCACCTGACCCAGACCGCCGTCACCGCGCGCATCCAGAACCTCGAAGGGCAACTCGGCTGCCGGCTGTTCGTGCGCAACCGCGCGGGCGCGCGCCTGACCGCCGACGGCGAGCACTTCCTCGGCTACGCCAGCCAACTGGTGCAGACCTGGGATGCGGCGCGACGCGACCTGCCGCTGCCGGACGGCTTCCGCAACCTGCTCAACCTCGGCGGCGAGGTCAGCCTGTGCAATCCGCTGCTGCTTAACTGGATGCGGCGCCTGCGCGAGGCGATTCCCGGCCACGCCGTGCGGGTCGAGATCGGCCAGGGTGCCGACCTGCTCAAGCAACTGGAGCAGGGCGCGCTGGACGCCGCGCTGGTCTACCAGCCGGAATACTGGCCGGGGCTGCAGGTCGAGCAGTTGCTGGAGGAAAAGCTGGTGATGGTGCGTTCCGTGCTATCCGCGGAGCCTTATCTGTATGTCGACTGGGGCCCGGATTTCCGCAGCCAGCACGATGCCGCGCTGCCGGACCGGGCCAAGGCCGCGCTAGCCTGCAACCTCGGTCCGCTGGCCCTGCAGTACATCATGCAGAACGGCGGCAGCGGTTATTTCCGTACCCGGGTGGTGAGCAGCTACCTGGATGGCGGCACCCTGCAACGGGTCGAGCAGGCGCCGGAGTTCGCCTACCCGACCTACCTGGTGTACTCCCGCGAGCGCCTGTCGCCGACCCTGCGCCATGCGTTCCAGTTGCTGCGCGAAGTGGTCCGCGAGGACAGCGACTGGTCGCAGCGCTGGGACTACGTGATCTGATCGGCCTGGCCCAGGTGCTGCAGCCAGTTGCGGTAGAGCGCGGCGATCAGGTCGGTCTGGCTGACGATGCCGACCAGGTAGCCGGCCTCGTTGAGCACCGGCAGGCAGTGCAGGCCTTCGTCGGATAGCAGCGAGACCAGTTCGACGGCGTGGGTGTCGGCCTGTACGCAGACCACCGGGGTGGTCATGATCGTCTTCAGCTTGGTCCCGCGCAGGAAGCGCAGGCGCTTGAACGGGCTGCCGTCGGGGCGGAAGTGCTTGAGCAGGTCGCTCTGGGTGACGATGCCGGCCAGCCGCCGATGCTCGTCGAGCACCGGCAGGGCCTTCAGACGGTGTTCCTGCAACTGCTTCCAGGCGTCGTCGATGAAGGTCTCGGTGCTGGCGGTCTGCACGTCGCGGGACATGATCCGTGCCGCGGTCAGCTCGCCCATGCGCCGGCGCAAGGCGTAGCGCTCGGTATGGTGGATCAGTCGCTCGAGGTCGTCGCGGGTGATGTCGACGTATTCGCCGAAGTCCTGCAGCGCCTGGTCCAGGTCCCGGGCGGAGAAGTCCGTACGCGCGCTCGGCGCCAGGTCGCGGGTGCCATGGAGATTGGCCCGCGGCGACTGGTAGGGGCGCGGGTAGGGAGAGCGCATCAGGTTGTTGTAGAGCAGCGCGCAGCCGATCAGCACCAGGGTGGAGAGCAGGATCGGCCAGACCACGTCGATGCCGAGTTCGCTCAGGGACGGGTTGAGGGCCACGCTCAGGGCCAGCGCGCAGCTCGGCGGATGCAGGCAGCGCAGGGCGAACATCAGCAGCATGCCGAGGGCCATGCCGACCAGGGCCGGGGCCAGATCGTGTCCGAACCAATAGGCGCTGAGGCCGCCGACCAGGGCGGCGACCAGGTTGCCGCCGAGCATCGACCAGGGTTGCGCCAGGGGGCTGGAGGCGAGGGCGAACAGTAGTACGGCGGATGCGCCGAGCGGCGCTGCCAGGCGCAGCGCCAGTTCGCTGCCGAACAACGCCTGGCAGGCGAATACCGCGGCGAGCGCGCCGATGCAGGCACCGAGTCCGGCGCGCAGGCAGTCGCGCGGTCGAGCGTTCAGGGTCAGGGGGCGGAAGCCTTTCAGCCAGGTGCGTACGGCGGTGCTGGGGGAGTCGTTCATGGAACTCTTCGAAGCGAAAGAAAGGGGCCGTTGCCGGCCCCGTAAGGCACTTTCGTGCTGGAGGCATCCATCCCTGGATGATGGAGTCGGTTCAGGCGAGGAACGGCGGGCCGGCGGCCTCGCGGGATTCCTCGAGGGGGCGGACCACCTGCCGGCAGATCTTGCCGGTATCCCGGGCGACCCGGCGGGCGGCCTCGGGATCGTCGGCGAATGGCAGCAGGGCGGCCTGTTCGCGTTCCTCGCGGGTACTGCCGGCGAGCCTGAGGGCGAGGCCGAGCGCCAGGGTGGAGAGGCACAGCAGGGACAACAGCATGTTCAGGCCCCCTGGCCGGCCGCCAGGACCGGCTGCCGCTGGTCCTGCGCGCTGCGCAGGGTCCGCCAGGTGTTGTAGGCCATCAGCAGCATGCCGCTGGCGAAGGTGGCGCCGCCGAGCAGGCGCACCACGTAGCCCGGATGGCTGGCCACCAGCGCCTCGACGAACGAGTAGGTGAGCGTGCCGTCCTCGTTGACCGCCCGCCACATCAGGCCCTGGGTGATGCCGTTGACCCACATCGAGGCGATGTACAGCACGGTGCCGATGGTGGCCAGCCAGAAGTGCGCGTTGATCAGGCCGACGCTGTGCATCCGCTCGCGGCCCCAGAGTTTCGGGATCATGTGGTAGAGCGTGCCGATGGAGATCATCGCCACCCAGCCGAGGGCGCCGGCGTGGACATGGCCGATGGTCCAGTCGGTGTAGTGGGACAGCGAGTTGACCGTCTTGATCGCCATCATCGGGCCTTCGAAGGTGGACATGCCGTAGAACGCCAGGGACACCACCAGGAAGCGCAGGATCGGGTCGTCGCGCAGCTTATGCCAGGCCCCGGAGAGGGTCATCATGCCGTTGATCATGCCGCCCCAGCTCGGCGCCAGGAGGATCAGCGACATCACCATGCCCAGCGACTGCGCCCAGTCCGGCAGCGCGGTGTAGTGCAGGTGGTGCGGACCGGCCCAGATGTAGATCGAGATGATCGCCCAGAAATGCACGATGGACAGGCGATAGGAGTAGATCGGTCGCCCGGCCTGCTTGGGCACGAAGTAGTACATCATGCCGAGGAAGCCGACCGAGAGGATGAAGCCGACCACGCTGTGCCCGTACCACCACTGGATCATCGCGTCGGTGGCGCCGGAATAGGCCGAGTAGGACTTGCCCAGGCTCACCGGCAGCAATGCGTGGTTCACCATATGGACCATCGCGGTGACGATGATGAAGGCGCCGTAGAACCAGTTGCCGACGTAGATGTGCTTCACCTTGCGACGGGTGATGGTGCCGAAGAACAGGTAGGCATAGACCACCCAGACGATCGCCATCCACAGCGCCAGCGGCCATTCCATCTCGGCGTATTCCTTGGAGGTGGTATAGCCCAGCGGGTAGCTGACGATCATCCCCACGATCGCCGCCTGCCAGCCCCAGAACACGAAGCGCGCCAGGGCATCGGAGATCAGCCGCACGCCGCTGGTGCGCTGCACCACGTAGAAGGAGGTGGCGAACAACGCGCTGCCGCCGAAGGCGAAGATCACCAGGCTGGTGTGGATCGGGCGGATGCGGCCGAAGCTGGTCCAGGGCAGGTCGAGGTTGAGCGCCGGCCAGACCAGTTGGGCGGCGATGAACACCCCCAGGCCCATGCCGAGGATGCCCCAGACCAGGGTCATCAAGGTGAACTGGCGGACGACGTCGTAGTTGTAGCCGTCCGGATCTTTTCTGCTATCCGTATCGTTCATGGTCGCTGGCACGCCGGGCCCCGGGGTCCGGCCGGCTGGCGAGCAGGCGCGACCCTCGGGTCCTCGTTGGGTTATCGGTATTTTTCTGGGTATCCCGTTGCCGGGTCGATGGAGTGCGGAGGTCGGATCTTCGTCTGGAAGGCTCGGAACAGACGGCTCATGGCACTGGTGGCCATTCTAGGAGGGGAGCTTTATTCGTCTCCAACGAATAATGTTGCTATTACAGTGCAAAATTATTGAATTGAAACGGAGGAGGACTTCCGGGGCAGGGCGCACAACCGCTTCGTGGGATGTGCGCCAGGGCGGCTATCCGCCCTCCGCGATGGCGCTGCCGGCGATGGCAGGCTCAGCCAGTCTTTTTCTTCTTCGGCAGCAGGCGCTTGACCAGCAGCACCACCGCCAGGACCACCGCGCCGGCGACGATGCCGAACAGGAAGTTCAGCAGGGTCGGGGTGATCGCCGCCAGCAGCGGGCCCAGCGTGGCGATGCCGGCGACGCTCTGCGCGGCCTGTTCGATGGCGTGGTGGACCACCGGGATACCGTGGGTGAGGATGCCGCCGCCGACCATGAACATCGCCGCCATGCCGACCACCGACAGGCCTTTCATCAGGTACGGCGCGGTGCGCAGGATGGCGCCGCCGAGCCCTTGGGCGAAGCCGCTGTCGCGCTTGGACAGATAGAGGCCGGCGTCGTCCAGCTTGACGATGCCGGCGACCAGGCCGTAGACGCCGATGGTCATCACCAGGGCGATGCCGACCAGCACCAGTACCTGGGTGGTGAAGCTGGACTCGGCGACGGTACCCAGGGTGATGGCGATGATTTCCGCGGAGAGGATGAAGTCGGTACGGATCGCGCCGCCGATCTTCTGCTTTTCCAGGGCGGCCACGTCGACATTGGCCGCCAGCGCTGCCTCGTCGGCGTGCTCGTCGTCATGGGGCAGGTATTTGTGGGCGATCTTCTCGAAGCCTTCGAAGCACAGGTAGGCGCCACCGAGCATCAGCAGCGGGATCACCGCCCAGGGCGCGAAGGCGCTGATCAACAGCGCGGCGGGGACGAGGATCGCCTTGTTCCGCAGCGAGCCCTTGGCTACCGCCCAGACCACCGGCAGTTCGCGGTCGGCGTTGACCCCGGTGACCTGCTGGGCGTTGAGGGCCAGGTCGTCGCCGAGGACACCGGCGGTCTTCTTCGCGGCGACCTTGGTCATCAGCGAGACGTCGTCGAGCACCGCGGCAATATCGTCGAGGAGGGTGAGGAGGCTGGCTCCGGCCATCTTGGGTTTCCTTACTGGGTGGTGGGCACCGCCATCTTGGCGGGGTGTGTATTTGACACCGGATCGCGGCGGCGGAACAGTGCCTCGCGTTGGAGCGCGGGAGCCGCCGCACAGTTCATTGCGCAGGCGTTCGAGCGAGGTTTGCCAGGGCCAGGCGGGCGATGGCCAGCTCGGCTTCGGTCTCCTCGCGGCTGCCGTCCTCGTCGAACCAGGCCGCCGAGAGTCCGGTCCAGGCCAGGATCCATTGCAGCAGGCGGCGGCGCTGCAGGCCGCTGGCGGCGATTACGATCTCCAGCTGGCGCTCGAAACGGCCGGGCGCCTGGGCGGTCTTCGCGTCGGGATTGGTGAACAGGTTGGCGTAGTCGTAGCCGCGCTCGCCGTAGAGCCGCTTGGGGTCGATGACTTGCCAGCCGCGCTCGCCGAAGTCGAGCACATTGCCGTGGTGGATGTCGCCATGCAGCGGGCGCTGTTCGCGAGCGGTCTCCAGCAGGTAGCGGGCGGCATTCGCGCAGTCGACGTAGAGCCCGCCGTAGCGGCGCTCGGCGGCATACAGCGAGTCGAACCAGCGCTCCAGCGGGGTCAGCTCTGGCAACGGACCCGGGCGCGGGGCATGGATGCGTTCGATGGCCTGGCAGAGGATACGCGTAGCCTCGTCGTCGTCGCCGCGCCTGACCATCTCCAGCAGCGAGCGCCCGCCGGTGGCACGCTCCATCAGCAGCGCCTGGTGGTCGTAGGCCAGCACCCTGGCCGCGCCCTGGCCGTCCCACCAGTTGAGCAGTACGTGGCCGAAACGCTCTTCTTCGGCACTGGATATCTTCAGCATCGCCGCTGCGCCGCGATGGCGCACCGGCAGCAGGCGGCTGCTGTGGGTGGCGAAGGGCTCGCCGTCGGGTTGCAACGCCCAGCGCTCGAGGTAGGGCGAGAAATCGAGGGATTCGTTCACGGTCGGTCTCAGGCGCCCAGGCGCTGCTGGATGAAGTCGAGGAAGCACTGGATGCGCAGCGCCAGTTGCGAGTTGCGATAGTAGACGGCGTGGATCGGTTGCCGGTATTCGCTCATCTGTTCGGCGAACAGCGGCACCAGGCGCCCGTCCTGGATATCGCGGTCGGTCATGAAGCTGGCCAGGCAGGCGATGCCCTGGTGGCTCAGGACCAGTTGGCGGAGCGTCTCGCCGCTGGAGGCAGAGATATCCGGCTGGATCTCCAGGCGATCGCCGTCGGCGTGCACCACCGGCCAGCGGTTGAGGTGCTCGGGCTGGGTGAAGCCGAGCAGGGTGTGCCCTCGCAGCCCCTCGATGCTCGCCGGCGTGCCGTGGCGGGCCAGGTACTCCGGGCTGGCGAGGATGTGCAGGCGGCTGGCGCCCAGCGGGCGCGCGTGCAGGGTGGAGTCGCTGAGCGCACCGATGCGGATCGCCACGTCGGTGCGTTGCTCCAACAGGTCGATGATCAGGTCGTTGGTGTTGAGTTCGAGCTGGATGTCCGGGTACAGCCGGCGGAACTCGCCGATGTGCGGCACCACCGCGTGCAGCATGAAGGGCGAGGCGGCGTTGATCCGCAGGCGCCCGGCGGGGCTCTGCCGGCGCAGGGCCAGGCGTTCCTCGAGCGCCTCCATCTGCTGCAGGATCTGCCGTGCCTGGTCGAGGAAGTAGCGGCCTTCCTCGGTCAGCTCCATGCGCCGGGTGGTGCGGTTGAGCAGGGTGGTGCCGAGCTTGTGCTCGAGGCGCGAGAGGGTCCGGCTGACGGCCGAGGCGGTCAGTCCCATCTGTTCCGCGGCGGCGCTGATGGAACCGCTGTCGACTACACTGACGAAGCTTTGCAGTTCATCGGAGTTGGCTTTCATTCGTGACTCCAGGGCAATCATTGCCGAAGCATAGCGATGTTTTCGGCAAGGACTGAAGAGGCACGCGTGCCCGCAGGAGGTTTTCATGCCCGGCCACCGCATTACCCTCACCGGAGAAAAGCAGACGCTCCTGATCACCCTCTACGCCAAGGCGCTGGATAGCCGCCTGGACGATTCCATCCTCCATGACCGTTTCGCCGAGGAGGCGGTGCGGCAGATCGACTTCGACTTCTCCAGGGTCGCCCTCGGCAAGGGCAACGAACGGGCCCTGGCCATGCGCTCGCATTACTTCGACCAGGCCTGCCGCGACTTCCTCGGCCGCCATCCCGAGGGGCAGGTGCTCAACCTCGGTTGCGGCCTGGACAGCCGTATCTACCGGGTCGATCCGCCGGCCGAGCTGCCCTGGTTCGACCTTGACTATCCGGAAGTCATGGACCTGCGCGAGCGACTCTACCCGCCGCGCGCCGGCGCCTATCGGGCGCTGCGCCACTCGGTGGACGACGACGGCTGGCTGCAAGGGGTGCCGCGCGAGCGGCCCGCCCTGGTCCTGGCCGAGGGGCTGATGCCCTATCTGCGGGAGTCCCAGGTGCGACGCCTGGTGGAACGCCTGGTCGACCACCTGGGTAGCGGCGAGCTGCTGTTCGACGGCTACGGCCGCCTCGGCATCATGCTGCTGCGCCTGTATCCGCCGCTGCGCGAGACCGGGGCGCAGGTGCATTGGAGCATCGACGACCCGCGCGAACTCGAGCGGTGGCATCCGGCCCTGCGCTTCATCGAGGAGGTCACCGACTATGACCCGCAGGACGTTGCCAAGCTGCCGCAGTCGTCGCGGCTGATGCTGCCGATCTACAACGGCTTCGCCTTCCTGCGGCGGATGGGGCGGCTGATCCGCTACCGTTGGCCCAGGGTCTAGGCGCCGCAGGCGAGGCCGGGGTCAGGCGAGCACCGCCACCGACTTGATCTGCGCCCACAACAGCTGGCCGGGTCGTAGTTGCAACTGGTCCCGCGAGTAACGGGTGATCCGCGCCAGCAGCGGATTGCCGCCGGCATCCAGGCGCACCAGGACGTGGGCCGCGGTGTCGGTATCGACCAATTCCAGGACCCGTACCGGCAGGCGGTTGAGGATGCTGCTCTGGGCGTCGTCGCGCAGGTTCAGGCTGACGTCGCGCGCCTGTACCTTGAAGCGCAGGCGCTTGCCGGGGGCCAGCGGGGCGTGGGCGACGCGCATTTGCAGCGCGCTGCCGGGCAGGACCAGGGTCAGCAGGCCGTAGGCCGGGTCGTGGTCGCTGACCGTGCCCTCGATCACCACCCCGGCATCGTCGTCCAGCGCCAGCGGCAGGTCGACTCGCGCCAGGGTTTCGCCGATCGGCCCGCTGGCGCGGACCTTGCCGTTCTCCAGCAGCACCAGGTGATCGGCCAGGCGCGCCACTTCGTCTGGCGAGTGGCTGACATAGAGCACCGGGATGTCCAGTTCCTCGTGCAGGTGCTCGAGATAGGGCAGGATCTCGCCCTTGCGCTTCAGGTCGAGGGATGCCAGAGGCTCGTCCATCAGCAGCAGGCGCGGGCTGGTGAGGAGGGCCCGGGCGATGCCGACGCGTTGCTGCTCGCCGCCGGAGAGGCGTTCCGGCATGCGTTCCAGCAGGTGCTCGATGCCCAGCAGGGCGCAGGCCTGTTCCAGCTCGACGCGGCGTTCGGCGGCGGCGATGCGCTTGAGACCGAAGGCCAGGTTGCGCCGCACCGTCAGGTGGCGGAACAGGTTGGCATCCTGGAACACGTAGCCGAGGGCACGCCGGTGGGGCGCGACGAAGAGGTTGCGGCGGCTGTCCTGCCAGGTCTCGCCGTTGATCGTCACCTCGCCCTCGGCGGCCTTTTCCAGGCCGGCGATACAGCGCAGGCAGGTGCTCTTGCCGGAGCCTGAATGGCCGAACAGAGCGGTCACGCCACGACCGGGAAGAGCCAGGTCGATGTCCAGTTCGAAGCCGGGGTAGGCGCGGCGGAAGCGCAGGCGCAGGCCGTCCATCTCAGGCCCAGCCCGGCCGGCGGCGCCGGCCCGAATAGAGGGCGAGGAGGACGACGAAGGAGAACGCCACCATGCCGCCGGCCAGGCAGTGGGCCTGGGCGTATTCCATGGCTTCGACGTGATCGAATATCTGCACCGAGACCACGCGGGTTTTCTCCGGGATGTTGCCGCCGATCATCAGCACCACGCCGAACTCGCCGACGGTATGGGCGAAGCCGAGGATCGCGGCGGTGACGAAACCCGGCCGGGCCAGCGGCAGGACCACGCTGAAGAAACGGTCGACGGGGCTCGCGCGCAGGGTCGCGGCAGCCTCCAGCGGTTTCTCGCCGATCGCCTCGAAGGCGTTCTGCAACGGTTGCACGACGAAGGGCAGCGAGTAGAACACCGAACCGACCACCAGACCGGCGAAGGTGAAGGGCAGGGTGCCGAGACCGAGGCTCTGGGTGAGCTGGCCGATGAAACCGTTGGGACCCATGCTGACCAGCAGGTAGAAGCCGATCACCGTCGGCGGCAGCACCAGCGGCAGGGCCACCACCGCGCCGATCGGCCCCTTCAGCCAGGAGCGGGTGCGCGCCAGCCACCAGGCGATGGGCGTGCCGATCAGCAGCAGGAGGAGGGTGGTGAGCGAAGCCAGCTCGATGGTCAGCCAGATGGCCGCCAGGTCCGTACTGTCGAGTGGCAACGCCATGCAGGTCCCGCCTTAGAGTTCGTAGCCGTAGGACTTGATCAGCGCGGCGGCCTTGGCGCCCTTCAGGTAGTCGACCAGGGCCTTGGCGGCGGCGTTGTCCTTGCCCTTGTTGAGGATGACCGCGTCCTGGCGGATCGGGTCGTGCAGCTCGGCGGGAACGATCCAGGCCGAGCCGGTTGCGACTTTACCATCCTTGTAGATCTGCGACAGGGCGACGAAGCCCAGTTCGGCGTTGCCGCTGGAAACGAACTGGTAGGCCTGGCTGATGTTCTGGCCTTCCACCAGCTTCGGCCCGAGCGTGGCGGCGAGGCCGAGCTTGTCCATCGCCTGGGTGGCGGCGAGGCCGTAGGGCGCGGTCTTCGGGTTGGCGATGGACAGGTGCCTGAAGCTGCCACTCTTCAGCACTTCACCCTTGGCGTCGACGTAGCCGGCCTTGGGCGACCAGAGTGCCAGGGTGCCGATGGCATAGGTGAAGCGCGAGCCGGGCACGATCTCGCCTTCCTGCTCCAGTTTCGCCGGAGTGCTGTCGTCGGCGGAGAGGAAAACCTGGAACGGCGCGCCGTTCTTGATCTGCGTATAGAACTGGCCGGTGGCGCCGTAGGCGGCAACCAGCCTGTGCCCGGTGTCTTTCTCGAATTCCTTGGCGATGGCCTGGATCGGCGCGGTGAAGTTGGCCGCGACGGCGACCTGCACCTCGTCGGCGCTGGCGGCCAGGGATACGGCGCTGGCGAGGAGGGCGAGCAATAGCTGGGGCAGGCGGGTGGTCATGGAGTGCTCCTGTGGGGGCGAACGAAGTTGGCGGACGGGGCTGGCGCAAGCTTAGGGGTTCGCTATGGCTTTTGGAATATAGCGCTACGCGGAAATTGATCCGGCGCAAGTCGCTCAGCCGGCCAGCGCGCGGAAACGCCGACGCGGCGCGGCCTCGCCGGGGAGTGCCAGGCAGCCGGCGCAGACCAGGCGGACGATGTTTTCCGCCGCCTGCCGGTAGTCGCTCGCGTCCAGCCCGGCCTGGCCGGTGAGGCGCGCCAGTTGCCAGCCGCCAAGGGCATAGGACTCGGTCATCGCCCACAGGTTGAGCAGCAGGTGGTACGGATCCAGCGGCGCCAGCAGGCCTTCGTCGATCCACTGGCGGATGCGCTCGGCGTTGCGTTCCGCCTGGGCGTCGAGGCGTTCCAGCAGCGGCGCCGGCATGCGCGGCGCGCCGCGCATGATCTCGCAGGAGAAGACCCTGGCCGCGTGCGGCCGCTCGGCGCCGATGCGCATCTTGTTGTCGACGTAGGCGCGTAGCGCCTCGGCGGGCGGCTGGTCGCCGGCGAATGGCCGGGAGGCTTCCAGCAGGGGCTCGACGATGCTGTCCAGCACCGCCTCGTAGAGTTGCGCCTTGGAGCGGTAGTAATAGAGCACGTTGGCCTTCGCCACGCCGGCGCGCTCGGCGACGTCGCTGAGCCGGGCGGCGCTGAAGCCGCAGTCGGCGAAGACTTCGCAGGCGGCGTCGAGGATCAGTTGCAGGTTGCGTTGGCGGATCTTCTTCATCGGGACCGATACGGGGCAGGTTTCGTTGTTAATATTTTTATATAACGAACGCCTTGTGCCTGGATAGTCGTCGTCAGGCCGGCGACGCTTGATCGGATGCGCATTGCCAAGCCGTGGGGGCGCTGGTATCTGTATGCATGAACAGTACCAGGCTCCGCTTCCCGTGAATTCCCCAGCGCTTCCCGAACCCTTCTACTACCTGCACAACTTCCGCGCGGTGCTCGCCTGGATCGGCGAACGCTATGCCGATCTGCTCGACGATCAGGAACGTGCCTTCATCGCCGCGTTCGCCGAGCTGCCCGAGGCCAGCCAGGCCCTGCTGGTGCGCATGGTGATGCGCAAGGGCACGCTGTTCCGCGAAGGCAAGCTGGCCTATGCCGAGATCGGCGACACGCGCGCCGCCGTGCAACCGCTGTTGGCATTGGGCTGGGTGGACGCGCAGCCGACCCTGGAACTGGCGCAACTGTTCGGCTTGCTGAAGAAGGACGAATTGTCGCAGCTGTTCAGGGACCATCTCGGGCGCGCGAACCTGCGCAAGGATGCGCTGCTGGAACGGCTCCAGCCGTTGTTCCCCGAGGCGCGGCGGCTCGCCGAGTGGCAGGCCGACTTCGCCGAACCGGTCTACGAGTTGCGCTGCATGGCGCTCTGCGACCGCTTGCGGTTGATGTATTTCGGCAACCTGTGGCAGGACTGGTCGGAGTTTGTCCTTGCCGACCTGGGTATCTATCGTTACGAAAGCGTCGAGTTTTCCGCCGACTCCCGCGGCTTTCGCCTGCGCGCCGACGTCGACGCCTATCTCCACCTGTTCGATTGCCGCCAGCGCTTCGACCTCGGCGAGCCGCTGGAGGAACTGCTCGCCGGCCTGCCGGGCGAACCCTACGCCAATCCCTGGCTGGAAGGGCGGCGGGTCAAGCTGCTGTTCCAGTTCGCCCAGCACTGCGAAAAGCAGCGGGATTTCGACCTGGCCCAGCGGCTCTATCGCCAATCCAGCCACCCCGGCGCGCGCCTGCGGGCGATTCGCAGCCTGGAACGCGGCGAGCGCTTCGCCGAAGCCCATGCATTGGCGCGGGAGGCCAGCTGTGCGCCGGAAAGCGACGCCGAACGCCAGGGCCTGGCCCGATTGCTGCCGCGCCTGCAAGGCAAGCTCGGCCTGCCGCGACAGGCGCGGGCGGCGGCTCCGGAAATCGACCGCCTGGACCTGTGCCTGGCGTTCCCGAGCGAACCCTGTAGCGTCGAGTGGGCGGTCCGCGAGCACCTGGAAGAGCCCGATTGCGCGGTGCACTACGTCGAGAACGGCCTGATCAATTCGCTGTTCGGACTGCTCTGCTGGGAGGCGATCTTCGCCGCCGTTCCTGGGGCGTTCTTCCATCCCTTCCACAGCGCGCCGGCGGACCTGCACAGCGCCGACTTCCGCCAGCGCCGCGCCGCCCTGTTCGAGGCCTGCCTGGGACGGCTGGAGGACGGCAGCTACCGCGACGCGATCCGCTGTCGCTACCGCGACAAGTTCGGCCTGCAGTCGCCCTTCGTCTACTGGGAACTGCTTGGCGAGGAACTGCTCGAACAGGCGCTCGATTGCCTACCGGCGGCCCACCTGCGCGCCTGGTTCGAACGCCTGCTGGAGGATATCCCGGGCAACCGCGCCGGCCTGCCGGACCTGATCCAGTTCTGGCCGGCGCAGCGGCGCTACCGGATGGTCGAGGTCAAGGGACCGGGCGACCGCCTGCAGGACAACCAGTTGCGCTGGCTGCAATTCTGCCGCGAGCGGGAGATGCCGGTGGCGGTCTGCTACGTGCGCTGGCATGTCGATGACTGAGCAGGGCGGCGAGGCGCTGTACCAGGTGGCGGTGCGCGCGCTTTGCGAGTTCAGCGCCAAGCGCGGCGACCTCGACCTGCGCTTCACCCCGTCGCCCAGCGCCCTGGAAGGCATCGCCGGACATACCCTGGTGACCTCCCGGCGCCCCGCTCACTACCAGCGCGAAGTGGCGCTGGACGGACGCTACCGTCACTTGCAGGTGCGCGGCCGGGCGGATGGCTACGATCCGCAGGCGAACTGCCTGGAGGAAATCAAGACCCACCGCGGCGACCTCGCCCTGCAACCGGCCAACCACCGGCACCTGCACTGGGCCCAGGCCAGGGTCTACGGCTGGCTGCTCTGCGCCGAACGGAAGCTGGAGGAAGTCGAACTGGCGCTGGTCTACCTGGAGGTCGGCAGCCAGAAGGAGACCCGCTTCGTCGAGCGGGTGCGGGCCGACGAGCTGCGGCTGTTCTTCGAGAGCCAGTGCCAGGCGTTTCTCGCCTGGGCCGAGCAGGAACTGGCGCACCGCCAGCGGCGCGACCGCGAACTGGCCGCGTTACGCTTTCCCCACGCCGAATTCCGCCACGGCCAGCGGCAACTGGCGGAGGCGGTGTACAAGGCCGCCTCCGCCGGTTGTTGCCTGATGGCCCAGGCGCCGACCGGGATCGGCAAGACCATCGGCACGCTGTTCCCGCAACTCAAGGCGATGCCCGGGCAGCGCCTGGACCGGCTGTTCTTCCTGGCCGCCAAGACCCCGGGCCGGGCCCTCGCGCTGCATGCCCTGCGTAGCCTGGAAGGGGAGACCGGCGGACTGCCGGTGCGGGTGCTGGAACTGGTGGCGCGGGACAAGGCCTGCGAGCACCCGGACAAGGCCTGCCACGGCGAGTCCTGTCCCCTGGCCCAGGGCTTCTACGAACGCCTGCCGGCGGCCCGCGCCGCCGCCGTGGAGGCGCGCTGGCTGGACCAGGCGCGGTTGCGCGAGGTGGCGCTGGCGCACCGGGTCTGTCCCTACTACCTGGGCCAGGAACTGGCGCGCTGGTGCGACCTGGCGGTGGGCGACTACAACTACTACTTCGATCTCGGCGCCATGCTCCATGGCCTGGCCCAGGTCAACCAGTGGCGGGTGGCGGTACTGGTGGACGAGGCGCACAACCTGGTGGAGCGCGGCCGGCGGATGTATTCCGCCGAACTCGACCAGGGCGATTTCCTCGGTGTGCGCAAAACCGCCCCGGAGGCCCTGAGGAAACCGCTGGAGCGCATCCAGCGTGCCTGGAACGAACTGGCCAAGACCCAGGCGGACGACTACCAGGCCTACGACGAGCCTCCGCAGAAGCTGCTCCTGGCCTTGCAGAACGCGGTGGCGGCGATCAACGACCTGCTCGCCGAGCAACCGCAGGCGCTGGAGCCGGCGTTGCAGGAGTTCTACTTCGCGATCCTGCAGTTCGGCCGTCTCGCCGAGCTGTTCGGCGAGCATTCGCTGTTCGACATCGAGAAGCGCCCAGGCCGCAACGGCCGCAGCCTGGCCCGGCTGTGCCTGCGCAACGTGGTGCCGGCGGCGTTTCTCGCCGAGCGCTTCGCCGCCAGCCGCTCCACCGTGCTGTTCTCCGCTACCCTTGGGCCGCGCGACTATTACGCCGACCTGCTCGGCCTGCCGGCGGGCACGCCCTGGCTGGAAGTGGACTCGCCATTCAGCGCCGAGCAACTGGAGGTGCACATACAGCGTCGGGTTTCCACGCGCTATGCGCAGCGCCAGGCATCCCTGGCGCCCATCGCAGCGATTCTCGGCGAGCAGTTTCGCCAGCGGCCGGGCAACTACCTGGCCTTCTTCAGCAGCTTCGATTACTTGCAGCAGGCGCTGGACGTCTTCCGCCAGGCATACCCGTGGGTGCCGTGCTGGAGCCAGACGCCACGGATGGACGAGGCGGAGCGCCGGGTCTTCCTCGAGCGCTTCGTCGCGGGCGGCGAGGGCATCGGCTTCGCCGTGCTCGGCGGTGCCTTCGGCGAAGGCATCGACCTGCCTGGCGAGCGCCTGATCGGCGCCTTCATCGCCACCCTCGGGTTGCCCCAGGTGAATCCGGTGAACGAGCAGATCCGCCTGCGCATGCAGCGCCTGTTCGGTGACGGCTACGACTACACCTACCTGTATCCGGGACTGCAGAAGGTGGTCCAGGCCGCCGGGAGGGTGATCCGCAGCCGCAGCGATCGCGGCGTGGTGCACCTGATCGACGACCGTTTCGCCCAGGCCAAGGTGCGCCGGTTGCTGCCGGGCTGGTGGCAACTGCGTTGACCCGTGGCGATACGCCGGCAGGTGCTGCCGGACAGCCGGGCAGCCATGTATAATCGCGTCCCCACGATTTCCCCCGATCCGGATACGCCATGGCTTCCGCTCCCGACGCTCTTCCCCAGGCCCTTTCCTCCGACGACGCTCCGGCCCAGGCCGCGCCGAGCGACGCCAGCGCGTTGCTGAAGGCCGCCCTGGCGAAGAAGAACCAGGCCCAGCTCTATCCGCAGCGGAAGATCCACGACAAGGGCCAGCGTCCCGGCATGGCGCCGCGCGGTACCCGTCGTTCGATGGGCAAGCGCTGAGGCCTTTCCCGCGCCTGGCGTTTTGTGGGCCAGTTCCCGCCACGAAGGATCAAAGCGGGCAGCCTTAACAGTTTTGCCCTTTCGCGGCCGTAGGCCGCAGCCCCATCCCTTATGCTCGCCGCCCCTGGGCGAGCCGCGTCGATGCAGCGCGCCCGTTTGCCGGAATCCGCCTGCTGCATGTCGCGTCACCTTCCATCGTCTTTCGTTTCCCTGCGCAGCCTGGCCGGGCATGCGCCCGCTGTGCTTTGCGTGCTGCTGCTGGCGTTGCTCAGCGCCAGCCTGGCCAGCCAGACGCGCTCGCTGCGCCGCGAGCTGGCGGAATTGCCCGCCGCAGCGGCCCCGGCGCCGCCAGCCAACCCTTCAGCGGCCCCGCGCGCGGCGTTAGCCGGCTTGTTCGGTGGCGC
>OKKB01000049.1_pt1 | contig 86527 bp, 67 predicted proteins | sample 1613931 | NCBI WGS metagenome assembly OKKB01 (sample SAMN04436893, study PRJEB24849) | human gut metagenome | biome: human gut; feature: NICU; material: stool | host: Homo sapiens | place: USA: Saint Louis, MO | collected 2012-02-08
AGATCGACGTATTTTGCCCGGAAGGGCTTTGCGGTGTAGGCAGGGAAGGGCAGATTTACCAGATCCGCACTTATTACGACATCCAGTGGCGAGACATGGCCATCGGCGGCGCATGGACGACGGTCAGCAAGAACCATGCTGGCAGTTCTCTCGACCAGCAGGGTTTTACGGACGGCATCCCGCTGCCGTACATGATGCGGCCCGAGTTTCGCATCAGAAAAGTGTTCGTCAACCAGGGCGGCAACTCAACATCCGAGTACCGAGACCGCACCCAGTGGTACGGGATGCGCGCGCGCCTCCAGGCTCCGTCGTCCTACGCCGGCGTCACAACAATGGCCGTCAGGTATCGGTCGTCTGACCGTATCGCGGCGCAGACAGAAAGCCGCGTCTCGGTAGAGGCTACTCGCATGCTACCGACTCGGCAGAACGGTGCATGGACACCCGAGATAGCAACGCGAGACATCGTCCCATTCCTCTGCTACATCGCGAAGGAACGCGGCTACACCGATGCGGATCTCGATCTTGAGGAACTCGATCGGCTGGACGCAATCTGGAAGGCCCGCGGCGACACGTTCGACATGATCTACGAGGACGGCAAGGTAACTGTCGCGCAGATCATGGATGACGTGCTTGCGGCCGGATATGCGGAGAAGACCATTAAGCGCGGCGTGATCTCCGCAGCCCGAGACGAACCAAGGACCACATTCGGGCACATGTACTCGCCGCAGAACATGGATGGTCCACTGAGGATCAGCATCAGCGCGCCGTCTGAGGACGACTACGACGGTATAGACGTCAAGTTCGTGAATGCCAATGGATGGGTCGATGATACTGTGCCATGCCGCATAGATGGTGATGCGGGGCGCAAGGTGGAGACGATAACCGCCGTTGGTGTGACGGACCGCGATCGCGCCTGGCGCTACGGGATGCGCCGCCGGATGGCTCAGCGATTCCGGAGAACCGAGTATTCGTTCGATACCGGCCTAGACGCGCTTAACAGCGAGTTCTGGGATTATGTGGCCCTTGCCGGCGATGTTCCCGGCCCTGGCCTGGCGCAGAGCGCATACCTGAAATCGTTCGTGACCTCGGGAAACTCGGTTCTGATCGAGTCCAGCGCGCCGCTCGACTGGTCGCTGCTGAACTCGCCAGCGCTTTACCTGCGTCGCCCAGACGGGACAGTTTCCGGTGGCTACCCAGCAACCCGGATCGACGACTACCGGTTGAGCATTCCCAGTATCGATTTCGTCCCCGATGTTTCCTGGGAAATCGAACCGCCACACCTGCTGCTGGGAAACCCATACCCGGCCCTGATCAGTTCCATCGATCCCAACGGCAATACCTCGGCATCCGTTCGTGCGGTGAACTACGACCCCAGGGTCTACACCTACGACAACGCCAGCGCACCAGACTGACCGCACACACAAATCCAGAGCCCGCCATAGAGGGGGCTTTTCATGCCCGGAGAATTTGCATGACGACCTACGCCACCGGTAACCCGCTGGGCTCCAAAGACCCGCGTGATCTGTACGACAACGCCGAGAACTTCGACGCGGCGATGAACGACCGGGTAAATACCACGTGGAATGATCGTTTCGGCGTTAGTCGCCCAACGATGAAAGGGTATGAGGAACAGTTCAACGACTGGCTGGATGCTCAAGGATTCGAGCCAGGCGTTCTGGAGTACGTCGACGGCTCACCGCTGACCGTAGACCGTCCGACCCAACTGATCCAGCGCGGGGACAACATCTACAGCGTCAAGCGCCCGGCATCGTTCCCCGTCAATCTGACCGGGAACTGGGCGACGGACCAGAACCTCCTGGTTGCGCAGGTTGACCGGACGCTGCAAGACACCCTGGCTACCAGCGCTGGCGCAGGGATGATCGGCTATCGCGAGCGCACCGTAGCCGACCGCCTAAACGATACTGCGAACGTCAAGGACTACGGAGCAATCGCAGATGGAGCGTATCACCCGCTGTCAGAGCGGTTCGCAACACTCGCGGATGCGCAAGTGGTTTATCCGCACGCCACTGCGCTGACCGACAGTATCGACTGGGCGGCGTATCAGGCGGCAATCAACTCCGGATCTCCGCATGTGCATGCGCCAGGCGGCCACTACGTCATGAATCGCGGAACTCTCGCTGAGCGGGATATTCGGTATATCGGTGATGGCTATGCCACACACGTGGATTTCAGCCTGGCAGATGGACCCGGTAGCTGCATGCTTACGCAGGGCGAGCTTACGCAAATCGGCGACCTGTCGGTAAGCGTAGTGAAAGGGGCGCGCACATTAACCTTCGCTGCCGCCCCGGACCTTGTACCAGGTGATGTGGTCGTTGTGTACAACCCAACTAATGGATCGTGGCTGGCTGACCGCGATCCGTATCGCGCTGGTGAGATGTGGAAGGTTCATTCGGTTAGCGGCAACACCGTTACGATCTATGGCAACAGTTCGTCGGTGTACCTGTTCACCGAGGTTGACGTATACCGCCTGCGCGGCGTGCGTGTCTCTGTTGACCAGATGCATTTCTCGCCGTCTGACACATATTCCATTGCGCCGTTCAAGGTTGTTTTCGGCGATGGCGTTAGAGTTTCGAACTACTACGCCAGCGATGTCTCGCTTTACACGGGGCTAGAGGTAGAGCGTTGTTTTGACGTGTCGATCAATGCATCCTCAACTCCAAACATGTCTCCTGCCGTCAACGATGAATATGGCATGACTATCTCGAACTGCCATAACTTCTCAGTTTACGGTGGTTACGCGGCAGCAACCAGGCATGCCGTGGCGCTGGGCGGAATGGATGACGTATGCTGTGTGCCCAATCGTAACGGCCTGATATACGGCATGCACATTGAAGGTATTGATATCGCGTCGGATATTGGTGCAGGTGATATGCACGGCAATTCCGACAAAATCACGTACGACAACTGTGAGTTTCGGAACGGTGTAATTCTTCAAGGGCGCGATGCCACCGTCCGTAACAGTACGATCTACGGAGTATCAAGTACGTCCGGAGAAGCGCTCTACGGAACCGAAGTTTATGGCGGAACGTACACAATCGAGAACAATCGTTTTATCAGTTATGGAAATGGAGCTTCTTTCGGCATCATCCATATTTCACCTGGGACAAGCCAACGCGAAGCGCTGCTAATCATAGCGAGAAACAATACGTTCGAATTGCCTAACGCGACAGGGTCGACCAAAGTGTTGTTCCTTCGTGGGCGCAATAGTCCGCTACCTTGCAGCGTGAACATCGATGGCATGCATGTCCACATGGCGCCTGTTGCGATGCAGTGCTTCCTTTTCGCAGATGACCAAGTTGCGGCCACTCTGAACAGTAACTATCTCATCGTGGATGGAGTATACGGGCCAAGCGGCACCTATTTGCTGTACCCAACCGCAAAGAACGCAGGTATAGCAACCCGACAGATGCGCCAAGCTGGCGCAGTGAACGTGACCACCACGGCATCCGCTACGGTCGCAGCTCCAGCTCAGACCATTCGCTACCCGTATTCCAAAATGCCCAATGTTAGCGTTCAGGTTTCAAGCCAGTCGGGCGCTGATCAGAGCGCTATCGGATCGATCACGCCTGTGCCGATTGCGTACAATGTTCAGCCCGGCAGCATTCGTCCAGCCATCATGGCCCCTAGTGGATCGTTTGCCGCCGGCGGGTCTGCGCGTCTTCACTGGTCTGCGAGCGTAGACGACATTTAATCCGTTGGCCTGGATGGCTTTTGCATTCAGGCCTTGTTAAATGTCTTGATAGTAAGTTGCGAGAATGAAAACAAGCATGAATGCTGTTGCATACATAACCTGCATGAATTGCGCTAAAATTTTACGATACATTTAGCTGTCCTCGATCTTAAGCTTTGATGATGAATATAGTCCTAGCGCGGCAGGAAGTAACAGGTATGTGAAGTATTTTCCAACAAGGAGAAGCACTATTGTCACTGCCAGAATTGAGAATGCGGATATTTCTCTATTTGTCTGCGCTCTGCCAAGAGCTATATTTATTCCTAGCTCTAACGCAGGGGCTATTGAGATAATCAGTATAAACAAGAATCCGAATAACCCAAGGTCATACCATGCTGAAAGAATATTGTGTATGTACTCGCCTTTTTCATATTTTCCGTAGCTTCCTAATATTGGGCTTTCCATTATCTTGTTTAGGCCTTCAGAAGCTATCCGGCTCCGTTCATTGCTCGAACTGTCATGCTGAAGATCAAGCAGATTCGCTACTCTGCTATCTGGAATCTCCACTAAGCCTGAGCTAATGGTCGCTACTGATCCTACTGCAATTATTATAAGGGAAAGTATAGGAAGCCCCTTGTTTCTTGATGACATAAACTCGTAGATTGCTGCAAAGAGAGCGTATGCTACGAATTCACTTCTCGCACCATTTATGTAAAGACAAGATATCGCTACAGCATGCGCAAGGCATCTGGTTGGCAGTGATCTTAATCCTGTAATAAGAACAACCGAAAGAAGTAAATAGCAGAGGGCGAATGTCTGGTATCCAGGGATCTTGTCTACTTCGCTTGGTAGCTCCCTCAGTGAAAACCTACCGTCTACAGTAAATATAAGAATGCATGCGGATGAAGCAATCCACATGGTCTTAAGAGCTATGCCAGGAAATCGCGCTTTTCTGAAAGTGCCTTTGCATATAAGAAAAACTGCTGCGCATTGTGCGATTGAAATCATGTGCCATGTGAAGATATAGCTTTCTTCTTCTCTGTTGAGAATCACGACGCAGATGAAGAATAGAAGGAATCCAAAATACGTCAGATCAATTACAGCTATTCGACCTGTTCTGAGCGTGGTCCACAGATATAGCGGAGCAAGTACGGCGAGCGCGGCTGCGGATGTTTTCCCAAAGTACCCTGTAATAAGCGCCGGGATCAGGCCATTTGTCGTCGCTACGTAATAAAGAATCGTTCCTGGGAATAGAAGAAGGAAAAGGATGTACGGGACGGTTGAAAACGGAAGCTTGGTCCTATTCATGCGTATTGCCTTTCTCCATTCCTAAAAACGTGGCGCGTAATGGTACGCGCTTCATTCATGCTAGTCATTGGATAGTGAATCGCCATGCCCATCACCGAGCAGCAACTGCTGCAGATACTCCCGAACGCCGGCCCTCGAGCCGGCGTTTTTGTTGGTGCGCTGAACCGCGGGATGACGCGCTTCGGTATCACTTCGCCGGTGCGCGCGGCGGCGTTCCTGGCGCAGATCGGGCACGAGAGCGCCCAGTTGACCCGGCTGGTGGAGAACCTCAACTACAGTGCCCGTGGCCTGGCTGCGACCTGGCCGAGCCGGTACCTCGGCGCCGACGGCCAGCCCAACGCCCTGGCGCAGCGCCTGGCGCGCAACCCCCGAGCCATCGCCAACAACGCCTACGCCTCGCGCAACGGCAATGGCGACGAGGTATCGGGCGACGGCTGGCGGTACCGCGGGCGCGGGCTGCTACAGATCACCGGCCGGGCGAACTACCGCGCCGCCGGCGTCGGGCTGGGCCAGCCGTTGGAGCAGGAACCCGAACTGCTCGAGCAGCCGGAGTGGGCGGCGATCTCGGCGGCCTGGTGGTGGTCGACGCACGGCCTGAACGAACTGGCCGACCGGGGCGAGTTCGCCGCCATCACTCGGCGCATCAACGGCGGCACGAACGGTCAGGCGGAGCGCCTGGCGCTGTGGGAGCGGGCGAAGAGGGTGCTGTCGTGATCTCCGCCCGCGCTTTATCGGTCGCGCTGGCCTGCCTGCTGCTGGTCGGCGTCGGCGCCGCAGGAGGTGTCTGGCTCGGCGCGCGGCACTACCGGCCGCAGCTCGATGCTGCGCTGGCGGATCTGGCTGCCTGCCGTGCCTCCCGGGGCAGCCTGGAGGCCACAGTGGCGGAGCAGGTCCGGCAGGTTGCCGCGCTGCGCGTGGCCGGCGAACAGCGGGCCCGGGATGCCGCGCTGGCTGTGGATCGGGGACGGCAGCAGGCCGCGGAGCAGTATGCCGAAGCCCAGCGCCTGGTACGTGAGCGAACCGCCGGTGAGCAGTGTGCGGCCGCCGAGGCGGTCATTAATCAGGAGTTGGGCCTATGAAACTGCAGGCGTGGCGAAAGACTGCAGGTGCAGCGATTTTCGGCAGGTGCAGCCGAAAGGCGCAGGTGGTGCAGGTGCTGGGGTTGGTGTTCGCGCTGGCGGGATGCGCCGGCCGGCAGGATGCCGAGCCGCGCACGGTGCGCGTAGAGGTGCCGGTGGCGGTGCCGTGCCGAGTGCCGGCGGTGGAAGTGCCGGCCTGGGCCGCGGCTGGGCTGCGGAAGGGCGACGATCTCCAGACCAAGGTCCGCGCGCTGCTGGCCGAGCGGCGGCAGCGGATCGGGTATGAAGCCCAACTGCTGGCTGCCAACAGGGCCTGTCAGAATTAGGAGTAGACTACAGCCTTTTCCTACGGAGCAGGGCGATGCTGGTGATTCGATTGGCGGGGAAGTGGACGTTAAAGCTGGACCGCCAGATAGGCAGTTCCGGAAAACACGGGATATGGGCATTCCACTGCTCTGAAAGCACTTTCGCGCCGTCTTCGAACGACCTGCGGCGTACTGCGGCGATCCTTCCAGCCGAGCCCAAGGAAGGCCAGACGGTGGAAGTATCGATCTGCGACACCGCGCACTCGCCGGATGGCTGGATTGCCGTCGGATCAGGCGTTGCTGCTTACGAAGCGGAGCGCTGAGGCTCGATCAGATGGGCGCCCTGGTTTCGGACGTTCCCGACGTCGCGGCTGACCGCGTACCACCGGAACGCCTGGCTCGGCTCGCCCTGGTGGAGCACGATCTGCTCCGCGCGCTCCGGTGTTGTCGCCGGGTCAATCCACTCCCGGGCCAGCTCGGGCGGCAGCACCACCGGTCTCCGGTCGTGAATATCGACCAGGCCGCCATCGGCGTCCGCGGTAATGATCACGAACCCATGGTGATCTGCCGGTTCGTCATCGAGGCCAGGAAACTGGCCGATGGCCGCGCATAGGATCGGACTCCCGTCCCGGTGTTGGATATGGAACGGTTGCTTCCGCGCCTCGCCTCCATCGACCCACTCGAACCAGCCCGAGATCGGCGTCAGCGCGCGATGGCGCCACGCGGCGCTGAAGAACCTGCCGTGGGCGACCTTCTCCGCCCGGGCGTTGATCGGCGCCGCGCGATCACGGGCCCAGAACGGCCTCCATCCCCATCTGATCGCCTGGGCGACCAGGGCGTTCCCTTCCAATCTGAGCGTCGTCACGGCCGTCGATGGGGCGACGTTGTAGCGCTCGGGCTGCTCGCCGACAAGGTTGACCAGCGCGTTGGGCATCGACAGCGCGTCGACGAACTCGTGAAGTCCCGTGTACTGCGAAAGCCTGCCACACATCGCATCGCTCCGGCCGAAGTGGTGCGGTAAGGGTAGTTCAGGTGGGCCAACGCCACGGCCGGAAGTCATCGGGTATCTGCTCGACAAGCAGCAGCGTGCCGCCGGCGTCGAGTTCGATCACCAGGCCGCGTACGACGCCAGTGCACTCAAGCGCCTGGCCCAGGCGGAGGTATGTTATCCCGTCGAGCGGATCCCGGCCGACGTAGCCCAGCCGCTGTCGTGCGGGTGCGGGCCCGTGGTAGATGCCCTCGTCGTCCACGCTCCCGACGACGACGCCGCCGTCGAGCACGTCGTAGCAGCAGTCCGCGCAGTAGTACGTCTCGCGCGTGATGCCGTGCTCGATCGCCCATCCGTACATCCCCAAGGCGTCGGTGACCATGTCGTGGCGGTCCTGCAGGCCCACGATTCCGCACTGATAGAGTTCGTTTGCCTCGGCCACCAGATACAGGTACTGCTCATCCGCGGCGTACAGCCAGGCGGCATGCTGCCGTATCGCGGCGAGCCATTGGGTGACGCGCTGGTGGTGGCAATGCCTGGGGTCGGAGTAGGACATGGAAATCTCCGGCAGTCGGGTTGGCCGGAAATTATGCTGTATGAATGTCCAGTATTCGATGGCGGCCGACGAGCGGAGAGTGGCGCATGGGAATGCCATGGAAGGGCCTGAAATCATTTCCGCAATTTATGCATCGACCCAGGCAGCAGGCGGCATCCAGAGAATGAGAAATGGCTAAATTGCGGAAACGAAATCCATCCGAAACCCGCGTAAACCTTGAATTCAGCGATAGACTTGAAAACCGTCGAAGGGGAGACTCTTCCGTGAGTTCGAATCTCACCGCCTCCGCCATATCCGCGTACTGAAAAGCCCCGCTGAGCGGGGCTTTTGCATTTTCGGGGCGCCGCTCTTCCGCACTTCCGGGTCGTTTCCGCAGCCTGCCCGGCGTCGATTCGATGACTCTCCGATTTCGTCGGGTAATGGCTTCAGATCACGAAGAAGCCGTGGGTTCCGTCGCGACCGAGTTGCTCCACCAGGCCGAACTCCCAGTCCAGGTAGCCCTGCATCGCTTCGCGCGGATTGTCGGTACCTTCGTAGGGGCGGCGGTAGCGGTCGATGCGCGGCGACGCCAACAGGCTTTCGCCGTCTTCCGTCGGCAGGCCCGCGGCGACCCAGGCGCTGGTGCCGCCGTCGAGAAGGAACACCGGCTTGCCGCTGAGTGCCTGGACTTCCGCCACGGCGAAGCGTGCCAGCAGGCTGCTGCCGCAGGTGAGTACGTAGCGCTCGGCCGTGCCCAGCCGTTCCAGTGCCTGCTTCAACTGGCTGCGCAATACCCAGGCGGCGCCGGGGATGTGGCGTTTCGCATAGTTGGCGCTGGCGGTGAAGTCGAGCACCCGGGTGCCCGGTTCGCCCAGCCAGTCGGCGAGGGTGGTCGGGTCGATGGTGTCGGCCCGGGGTTGCCTCGGCAGCGGCGCGCTCCAGGCGCCCCTCTCGCTGAAGTCGGCGTCGGAGAGTCCGTCCAGTACCGCGACCTGCCAGCCCATCTGGGCCAGCCAGGAGGCGCTCATGTTGGCGCGTACGCCATCGTCGTCCACCAGTACCAGGCGCGCGCCGCGCACGCTGGCGACATGGTCGGTTTCCTGAACCAGCTGGCCACCGGGCGTGGAGCGGGAGCCAGGCAGGTGACCGGCTTCGTATTCCTCGGGCGTGCGTACGTCGAGCAGGTAGGTGGTGCGGTCGTGCTCGTCCTGCCATTGGGCCAGACCGGCCAGGTCGAGGCGTTCGACGCCGGCGCGGTCGGCGACGGCACGGGCGCGCTGGGCGGCGGCCTTGCGTGTGTCCTGCGAGATCGCACCGAAGCGTCGCGTCTGGCCGTGTTCCAGTTGCTGACCGGCCAGCGTCCAGCCGATGGTGCCGTTGCGTAATGCCGCCACCGGGTTGGGGATGCCGGCGTTGAGCAGCGACTGGGTACCGATGATGCTACGAGTGCGCCCGGCACAGTTGACTATCACCCGGGTGCGCGGGTCCGGCGCCAGTTCGGCGACGCGCAGCACCAGTTCGGCGCCGGGCACGCTGATGCCGCCGGGGATACTCATGGTCTGGTATTCGTCGAAACGACGGGCATCCAGGATCACCGCGTCGGCCCTGGCGTCGAGCAAAGCCTGTACTTCCTCCGCGGCCAGCGATGGCGTGTGGCGCTCGGCCTCCACCAGTTCGCCGAAGGCCTTGCTCGGCACGTTCACATCGCTGAACAGCTCGCCGCCGGCGTTGCGCCAACCGGACAGGCCGCCATCGAGCAAGGCCACGTCGCTGTAGCCGAGGTCGAGGAGGCGTTGCGCGGCGACCGGCGCCAGGCCTTCGCCGTCGTCGTAGACGGTAATCGGCGTGTCGCGGCGCGGCACCCGGGCATGGATCTCCAGTTCCAGCCTGGACAGCGGCAGGTTGGCGGCGAACAGGGGATGGGCCTGGGCGAACGGGTCCTCCTCGCGCACGTCGAGCAGCGCCAGCTCCCGGCGGGCGAGGAGAGCGGCGCGGATATCGTGGAAGGTGCGTACGGCGATCTGGCTCATGCGGGGTTCTCTTTCGACAGGTCCCAGATATTGGGCAAGCGGCTGTTGGAATAGCCGGAAATGAAGGGTTTTTCCTCACCTTCGGCGCTGAACACGGCACGCCGTACCGCACCGATATTGGCGCCGTAGACGTGGATACTGATGGATGTGCGGTCGCTGAAGGCGTTGCTCACCTGGTGCACGTCGCCAATGCGTGGCGACAGCGCTTCGACCTCGCCGGGCTCCAGGCGTCGACGGGCTCCGCTGGGATGCGGACGCCCCCCCGCATCGAAGGCGTACGGCTGCGAGTATTCGGCCCCGCGGAGCATGCCGATCAGGCCCCAGACCCGATGATCGTGTACCGGTGTGATCTGGCCCGGCCCCCAGACGAAGCTGACCACCGAGAAGCGCTGCCGTGAGTCGACATGCAGCAGGTACTGTTGGTAGCGCTGTGGATCGGGGCGGGCGCAGTCTTCCGGCAGCCAGTCGTCCTGGCGCACCAGCTCGGCCAGCAGGGGGTGGGCTTGGGCGAGCAGGGTGGATTCGTCGGGACGGCTGTCGAGCAGTGTCGCCAGCTCGCCGATGAACTGGCGCAGGCGGTCGAGGCGCAGGATGGATGACATGCGGGGATTCACTCCGGGAAGTTCTGGCGGTACGGTAGCAAACGCTTTTTTATTCCTGAAATGCATTTTGAATCTAAGCTAATATGCGAGAAATGCAATTGGTGCCGGCCCCATGAAAATCGATGACATCGACGCCTTCGTCGCGGTGATCCGCAACGCTTCCCTGAGCCAGGCCGCCGAGAGCCTGGGCCTGACCCAGTCTGCGATCACCCGGCGGGTACAGAGCCTGGAGGAGTCCCTCGGAGTGGCATTGCTGGACCGCAATACCAAGCCGCTCAAACCCACCGCCAGCGGACTGCGGGTCTACGAACAGTGCCGGCGGGTGCTGCGCGAGGTGGATGGCCTGCGTGAACTGGTGGCCGGTGACGCCACACCAAGTGGCGTGCTGCGCCTGGGCGTGCCGCAGAGTATCGGCGAGGTGGTGTTGCTGGATGCCCTTCGGCGGCTGGCCGACGAGTACCCGGAGCTGCGCGCGCAGGTCGGCACTGGCTGGGGCAGCCATTTGCTGGCGCGCCTGGAGAATGCCGAACTGGACGCGGCAGTGGTGTTGTTTCCGCCAAGCAAGGTGTTCCCCGAAGAACTCGGCGCCACGCCCCTAGGGCGCATGGAACTCTGCGTGGTGGTCGCCCGCGACAGTGCCATCCAGGCGCGACGCCTGCTCGATTGCTACCACCATGGCTGGGTGCTCAACCCCGATGGCTGCGGCTTCCGTGCCGGCCTGCAACGGGCCCTGGCCGATCAGGGCCTGGGCCTGCAACTGAACCTCGAGACTTTCGGCAGCGAGCTGCAACTGGGCCTGGTCGCCGCGGGTCGGGGTCTCGGCCTGGTGCCGGCGCCGGCCCTGGCGCGTAGCCGCTACCGCGATCAGTTGCGGGTGCTGCAACTGGAGGATTTCCAGCCGCTGATCCAGCTCTGGCTGGTGCGTCCGCGCCTGCTGGGCAATCTGGAAACGCCGGCACGGCTGTTCGGCAGGGCGGTGGCCGAGGGGTTGGATATGCAAGCCGGTTGAGTAGCGGCGCCGGGAGATCCCCGGGAGACGGGAGCGTGAATGAGAAGGGGCTGCAGTCGGGATCAACATTCCCCTGCGAGCCCCTTTTCGCTTCAGAGGGAAGAGGGAGCGAGGGCTGCTATGCATAGTGTCCGCCTTGGGAAACGCAAAGACGGAAAAGCTAAATATGCGTGTTTAGCATATTAAGATATGACAAAAATGAATTTCCATCATGTAGTTTCAGCCTGTAGCTTCTAAGAAAAGCACCCATGCAGATGTTTTTCTTATAACGACAGCCGCCAACCTTATCAGTCGAGCGGCCCAGGCGAGGGCAACAGCGTGAGCGTGGAAATTCTCGGCATGATCACCGCCACACCGAGTTCCGAGGTGGACCAGCCGTTGGGGGAGGCTGTGGACGCCGGTTTCGTCCGGCGTTTCGCCCAGGCCCATGAGGACGCCGGCTTCGACCGGGTGCTGGTGGGGTATTTCAGCAATGCCGCCGAGGGCGCGGTGGTCAGTTCCTTCGTCGCCGCTGCCACCCGGCGCCTTGGCGTTCTCCTGGCCTATCGCCCGGGGGTGATCGCAGCGCCGCTGGCGGCACGCCAACTGGCCACCCTAGATCAGTTCAGCGAGGGCCGCCTGGCCCTGAACGTAGTCAGTGGTGGTAACGACGAGGACCTCGCGCGCGATGGCGACTACCTCGACCATGACCGCCGCTACGCCCGTACCGACGAATACCTGCAAGCCCTGCGTGCTATCTGGACCGCCACGGGACCGGTGGATTTCGACGGCGAGTTCTACCGCTTCCAGGGCGCCTCGCCAGCGGTGCGCCCGCGCCAGTCGCCGCACATACCGATCTATTTCAGTGGCTCCTCCGACGCAGCCATCGAGGTCGCCGCCAGGCACGCCGACACCTACATGCTCTGGGGCGAGCCGCTGGCCGCGGTCGACGGGCATATCCGCCGAGTGCGCGCCGCCGCCAAGGCCCAGGGACGCGATCCGCGCTTCTCGGTGTCATTCCGGCCGATCGTCGCGGATACCGAGGAGGCCGCCTGGAAGCGTGCCGCGGAGGTGCTCGAACAGGTCCGCGAGAACCGTGCGCGCCTCGGTCTGCCGCTGCGCGACCACCAGCCGCAGAACGTCGGTTCGCAGCGCCTGCTGGCCGCCGCCGAGCAGGGCGAGGTGCTCGACAGCCGTTTGTGGACCGGCGTGGCCCGGCTGACCGGGGCGCGCTGGAACTCCACCGCCCTGGTAGGCACCCCCGAGCAGGTTGCCGCTGCGCTTGGCGAGTACTACCGGCTGGGCGTCTCGACCTTCCTGATTCGAGGCTTCGAGCCGCTCGGCGACGCCGTGCGCTACGGCCAGGGCCTGATTCCCGCCATACATGACCATATCGCCCGCCTGCCGCTGTTGCGGCACGCCGGTTGAGGAGCTCCGATGAAACTCAAGCAATACCTGCTAACCAGCTTCGCCACGCTTCTGCTCGGTGCCTCCCTGGCCCAGGCCGCAGAGCTGCCGACGTTGCGTGTGGGCGACCAGAACTACTACAACGTGCGGGCTTCCATGGAGGCCTCGGGAGTTCTCGAAGGCGCGCCTTACCAGGTCGAATGGAAGCATTTCCAGTCCGCCGCGCCGGTGGCCGAAGGGTTGCAGGCCGGAGCGCTGGACCTGGGTTTCCTCGGCGACTCGGGCTTCATCTTCCTCGCCGCCAAGGGTGCGCCGGTGAAGCTGGTCGGCGTCTCGCGGCAGAACCCCGATACCATAGCCCTGCTGGTGCCGAAGGATTCTCCGGTGCGCAGCATTGCCGATCTCAAGGGCAGGAAAGTCGCCTACTGGCCCGGTGCCTGGAGCCAGCAACTGACCTTGCGCGCGCTGGAGAAAGCCGGCCTGCCGAAGGACTACGTGGAGTTCGTCAAGCTGATGCCGATCGACGCCGCCGCCTTGCCGCGCGGCAGCATCGATGCCTTTCCGGTGTGGGAGCCGTATATCTCGCAGCAGATCGTGGTTTCCGGCGCACGGCCGATTCTCACCGCCCGCGACCTGATGCCGGGGCTGTCCAGCATCGCCGCCAACGCTGCTTCCATCGAGCCCAGGCGCGCGCAGATCGCCGACTTCCTCGGCCGCCTGCGCAAGGCACGGGCCTGGGTCGAGGCACACAAGGAGCAGTACGCCGACCTCTGGGCGCAGAAGGCCAATCTCGACCGGGCAGTCTCCCGCCATTGGATCGGCCAGGCCGGCATGAGCGTCGGCCCGGTAGACGCCCAGGCCGCCACCGACTACCAGGAGACCGCGGATTTCCTGCTGCAGACCGGTGCCTTGCCCAAGCCGTTCGACACTTCCACGGTGATCGACACGTCCTTCAACGAAGCCTTCCACTGAGTACGGACCATGAGCATCCAGTTTCTCGGCATGATCGGCCATCGCCTGGCCTCGGAGACCCTCGCGCCGGTCGGACCTATCCTCGACAAGCCTTACATCGCCGCTTTCGCACGCGCCCACGAAGAGGCCGGCTTCGATCGAATCCTGGTCGGCTACTGGTCGGACCAGCCGGATGGATTCCTGGTGGCCGCCGCCGCTGGCCTGGCCACTTCCCGGATCGGTCTGCTGCTGGCGCACCGCCCCGGTTTCGTCGCCCCGACCCTGGCCGCGCGCAAGCTGGCGACCCTCGAACACCTCCTCGACGGGCGCCTGGCGGTGCATATCGTCAGCGGCGGCAGCGACGCCGACCAGCGCAAGGACGGCGATTATCTCGACCACGACCAGCGCTATGCCCGCAGCGACGAATTCATCGAACTGCTCAAGCGCACCTGGACCAGCACCGAACCCTTCGATTTCCACGGCGCGTACTACCGCGTGGAGCACGCCTTCTCGGCCATCCGTCCGCAGCAGAAACCGCACATTCCGGTGTATTTCGGCGGCTCCTCGGAAGCCGCGCTGAAGGTCGCCGGCAAGCAGGCCGATGTGTTCATGCTCTGGGGCGAACCCCTGGCACAGGCCGCCGAAACCATCTCCGCTGTGCGCGAACAGGCGCGCTCGAATGGTCGCGAAGTGGAGTTCAGCCTGTCGTTCCGGCCCATCCTCGGGCGCACGGAGGACGAGGCCTGGGCCAAGGCCGAGGCGATACGCGCAAGCGCCGGCGCGCGCCTGGGCGAGGCCGGCTTCCCCAAGGGCAAGCCGCAGAGCGTCGGCGCCCAGCGTCTGCTCAAGGCGGTGGAGCAGGGCGAGCGCCTCGACGAGCGCCTTTGGACCGGAATCGCCAGGCTGGTCGGTGGCGGGCACAACTCCACCGCCCTGGTCGGTACCGCGGAACAGGTGGCCGACGCCCTGCTCGCCTACTACGACCTGGGCGTGCGCAATATCCTCATTCGCGGTTTCGATCCCCTCGCCGATGCCGTGGAATATGGCCGCGAGCTGATCCCGCTGACCCGCGCCAAAGTCGCCGAGCGCGAGCGCCGGCGCGCCACGGCCTGATCCCATGGCCGTCCTGCAGACTCCCTCGGCGGCGTTCGACGAATGGCTGCCGGAACTGACCCGGCAACTGGCGGAAAGCGCCGATGCCCATGACCGCAGCGGAGATTTTCCCCATGCCAACCTGGCCCTGCTGCGACACCACGGGCTGCTCGCCCTGGCCTTGCCGCCTGCGCTCGGCGGTCCCGGCGCCAGCCTCGGCGAGCTGCGCCGGGTAATCGGCGCGGTGGCTCGCGGCGAACCCTCCACGGCCCTGGTGCTGTGCATGCAGTACCTGCATTTGCGGCGCCTGGCCGATAACCCCGATTGGCCCGGCGCGCTCAAGCGGCGCGTGGCGCGCGAGGTGCTGGAGCAGGGGGCGTTGATCAATAGCCTGCGCGTGGAGCCCGAGCTGGGTTCGCCGTCACGCGGCGGTCTGCCGGGTACGCTGGCGCGGCGTGTCGGCGACGGCTGGCAGCTGTCCGGGCACAAGCTCTACACCACCGGCATTCCCGGCCTGACCTGGCTGGCGGTATGGGCGCGCAGCGACGAGCCGATCCCCCGCGTGGGTACCTGGCTGGTGCGCCGCGACAGCCCAGGCATCCGTATCGTGGAGAGCTGGGACCATCTGGGCATGCGCGCCAGCGGCAGCCACGAGGTGCTCTTCGAAGAGGTGGCGGTGCCTCTGGAAAACGCCATCGGCCTGCATCCCCACGACCAGCCTCCGGCGCCGGACCAGGCCGTGCTGCGCGACTTCGCCCAGGCTAGCGCGGTGTTGCTTGGCGCTCTCTACGACGGTATCGCCGGGAGCGCCCGCGAGTGGCTCGTCGGCTGGCTGCGCGAGCGCGTGCCGGCCAGTCTCGGCGCGCCGTTGGCGAGCCTGCCGAGGATGCAGGAGGCGCTCGGCGAGATCGACGGCCTGCTCCTGCAGAACCGCCTGCTGCTCGATGCCGCGTGCTGCGGACAGTTGCCCGCCAGCGACTCCGGGCTGCTCAAGGTCGCGGTCATCGACAACGCGTTGGCGGTGGTCGAGAAGGCCCTGGAACTGAGCGGCAACCACGGCCTCAGCCGGCACAATCCGCTACAGCGGCACTACCGCGACGTGCTTTGCGGACGTGTCCACACGCCACAGAAAGATAGCGTCTGGAGCGCGGCGGGGAGGGCGGCGCTGAGTCTTTGAAACGTACCTCCCACGATTCTCGACCCTGGCCTTGTCGGCGACCGCACCGGCGGAACGGATAGCCCAGGATAGCCCCGGCTCCGTGCGGAGCTGCCTGGAGATTGCCCATGAAACGACCCCTGTGTGTGCTTGCCGGCCTGCTGGCCGCGACCCTGCTGGCTGGAGCCGCCAGCGCCGCCGACCTCATCAGCCTGCGCCTGGGCGATGTGAAGGGCGACCGCTACGCCGCCCTGCGCGCGTCCGGCGAGCTCGACGACCTGCCGTACAAGCTGGAAATGTCGGCGTTCCCCTCCGGTGCACCGGTGCTCGAGGCGCTCAACGCCGGGGCCCTGGACATAGGCTTTACCGGCGACATCCCGTTCCTCTTCGTCTACGCTGCCGGCGCGCCGCTCAAGGCGGTGGGCGCCTGGCACTTCAACCCGGCGACCGTGGCGCTGGTGGTCGGCAAGGACTCGCCGATCCGTTCGGTGGCCGGCCTCAAGGGCAAGCGCATTGCCGTCAATCGCGGCGGCTGGGGGCATTTCCTCGCCCTTGGCGCGTTGCGTCGCGCCGGCCTCGGACCGCAGGACGTAAGCTTTTCCTTCCTTGGTCCGGTGGACGGCCGCGCCGCCCTGGTGCGTGGCTCGGTAGACGCCTGGGTGCCCTGGGAGCCCTATACCTCCAGCGCCGTGCTGCTCGATCAGGCGCGGGTCATCGACAACGGTGCCGGGATCATGACCGGCTACTCCTATGCCCTGGCCAGCGACGCTGCGATCGCCCGCAAGAAGGCCGCGATCAGCGACCTGCTGACCCGCCTGGCGCGTGCCCAGGCCTGGGCCCTGAGGCACCCGGAGGCGTTCGCCGAGGCCCTGGCCAAGGATCTGAACATGCCGCGCGAAGTCACTCGGCGCTGGGTTGGCGAGGCGCGCATCAGTCCTGTGGTCTTCGGTCCGGAGGTTGCCGCCACCCTGCAGACCGCCGCCGATTTCTTCCATGCCGAAGGCGTGCTGCCGAAGTCGCTGGAGGTCGCCCCGGCGTTCGACTTCAGCCTGTCCGCCGGTGCCGCCGAAGTGGCCCGCCAGTTGCCCGCCGACCTCCGCGTCGGCCAGCGTTGAGGAGTTACGGAATGCGTCAGACCCTGAGCCTGTTCCTGCTTCTCTGCCTGCTCGTCGGCCAGGCCTGTGCCGACGAGCGCGTGACCCTGCGCCTGGCCGACCAGAAGGGCAACATGCGCGCCCAGTTGGAGGCTGCCGGCGCGCTGGACGACCTGACCTACGACATCCGCTGGTTCGAATTCCCCGCCGCCGCCCCCCTCGCCGAAGCACTCAATGCCGGTGCGGTGGATGCCGGCATCATCGGCGACGCGCCATTGCTCTTCGCCCTGGCCGCCGGTGCCCGGCTGAAGGCCATCGCCGTCGACAAATCCGATCCCTACGGTACCGCCGTGCTGGTGAGAGGGGATTCGCCGCTGCGCTCGGCCAACGACCTGAAAGGTCAGCGCATTGCCACCGGGCGCGGTTCCATCGGCCACTTCGTCGCGCTCAAGGCCTTGGCCTCGGTCGGGCTGGGCGAGAAGGACGTCGAATTCCGCTTCCTCGGCCCGGTGGACGCGAAAATGGCCCTCGCCAATGGTTCCGTGGATGCCTGGGCGACCTGGGAGCCCTACACCGCGTTCGCGGAGACCGCCGACAAGGCTCGGGTACTGGTCGACGGTCGCGGCCTGTGGGCTGGCAACAGCTTCCTCGCTGCTACCGATAGCGCACTGGCCGACCCGGCGAAACGCGCCGTGCTGCAGGACTACCTGCAACGCCTGGCCAGCGCCCAGCGCTGGGCGTACCTGCACCTGGACGAGTATTCGCGAAGCCTGGCGCAGATCATCGGCTTCCCCGAGGACGCCGCGCGCTTGCAGTTCGAACGCCGGCGCTTGCGTTGGCAGGCGCTGGATGAGCGAACGCTCGGCCAGCAGCAGGAGACCGCCGATTTCTACCAGGCCCATGGATTGATTCCGCAGCGCCTCGATGTGCGGCCGACCTTCGCCAGCGGCTTTGCGGTCAGGCAGGCGTCGGATGCGGATATCCGGTAGGCGCTGCCCGGGCATTAATTGATAACTATAAGTTATTTATCGATTGTTTTTTATTCAAATAATCTATCCGTTCCGTCGCCGGCAGCTGGAACTCCCGTCCCTGCGGGCGCTCGCACCTATCCTAGGAGTCATCGCATGTCTCGTCCGTTCCTGCGTCGCTTGGCCATCGTGTTTGCCGCTTCCGTCGTCCTGTCGGGCATTGGTGGCGCACAGGCCGAGGAGGTCCTGCGCATCGGCTTCCAGAAATCCTCGACTCTGCTGACCCTGATCCGCAGCCAGGGCACCTTCGAGCGCGAGTTGGCCAGGCAGGGCATCCGGGTGTCCTGGCATGAGTTCCCCAGCGGCCTGCCGTTGCTCGAATCGCTCAATGTCGGCAACGTCGATCTCTCCGCCGACGTCGCCGACACCGTGCCGGTGTTCGCCCAGGCGGCGGGTGCTCGCCTGACCTACTTCGCCCGCGAAACACCTTCGCCCGCGGCGCAGGCGATACTGGTCGGCGAACATTCGCCGCTGAAGTCCCTGGCCGAGCTGAAGGGCAAGCGCATCGCCGTGACCAAGGCCGCCGGCAGCCACTACCTGCTGATCGCCGCGCTGGCCAGCGCCGGGCTTGAGTTCTCCGACATCCAGCCAGCCTACCTGACGCCAGCCGACGGCCGCGCCGCCTTCGAGAACGGCAAGGTCGACGCCTGGGTGACCTGGGACCCCTACGTGGCAAGCGCCCAGCGCCAGCAACGCGCGCGGGTACTGGCCGACGGCCAGGGCCTGGCCAGCTACCAGCGCTACTACCTCGCCTCCAGCGACTACGCCAGGAAACATCCTGAAGTGCTCCAGCAGGTCTTCGCCGAACTGCAGCGCACCGGGCGCTGGCTCAAGAGCCACCCGGCCGACGCGGCCAAGGTGCTGGGGCCGCTGTGGGGCAATCTCGATGCCGCTACCGTCGAGCAGGCGAATGCGCGGCGCAGCTACGACGTACAACCGGTGAGCGCAGATGGTCTCGACGAGCAACAGCGCATCGCCGACGCCTTCCACGCCCAGGGACTGCTACCCAAACCGGTGGATGCGCGCGCCGTGGAGGTATGGCAGCCGCGGCACTGAGCGGCGCGGCTGCCCTGTGATGCGCGGCACCGGCGGCCAGCGTAGCTTGCCGCTGGCGCGCGTCCTTCAGGCCAGCCCATAGCTGATCTGCTCGGCTTTGACGTGGAACGCCTGCTCACGGCTCGGAAGATGCTGGTTGGCATCGGCGTTGCCCTGGCGCAGGCGTTCGGACCTCAGCGTCGGCAGGCGGAACACATCCTGCCGCTCGGTCTGCAACGCATTGCCGCGCATCAGCTCCATCAACGGAACCTGCATGGCCGGGGTGCTCTGGCCGAGGAAGTAGTTGGGCACCTCGTCGCACCACAGCAGCATGTAGTCGCTCACCGCATCGTGCTCGGCGTCGAGCACCACGTACTCGACGCGGTGGCGCAGGACCACTTCGGCGTCGATGCTCCAGCGGGTGTCCACGGTGAACAGCGGAACGTGCTTTTCCACGTCCACCAGCAGGCCATTCACCGCCTTGCAGCCGGACTTGCGGCAGGCCACGTGGTAGCGCTTGTCGGGGAGGGGGTGACGCGCCACCACGTCGCGCCCGCCAAGCAGGTGCAGGTCGAACTCCTTGATGCGGATGTCGATCAACTCGCACGGTAGGTCGAACCCCGCAGGCGTCAGCAGCCTGGGGCAGAAATGGATAAGCATGGTTTTCTCCATCAGGCATGCCCGGGGCTTTCCCGCCCTGGGGGAGAGGTATCTCTATCGGTCGCAGGTCAGCCGGCAAGCCGCATCCTGACGGACGAGGCAGAGCCTCGCCCGGTGAAAGACGCGAACGCCGGTCCTGGCGGACCTCGCTGGATTTTTCTGGCTCCGGGCGCTCCCGCGCTTCCAGGGGGCGTCTCGGGCGGGTGTCAGCTCCCGGTCTTGACCCGGCTCCAGACCCGGGTACGGATTCTCTCGACCTTCAGTGGCAGGGTTTCCAGCGGGAAGAGGGTCGCCATGGTTTCCTTGCTCAGGTAAACCGCCGGGTTTTCCCGCAGCTTCCGCTCTACCAGCGGCAGCGCCGCCTGGTTGCCATTCGGATAGCCCACGTAGTTGGAGGTCCTGGCGATGACCTCCGGACGCAGCAGGTAGTCGATCAGCGCATAACCCTGCTGCGGATGCGGTGCATCCTTGAGCAGCACCATGTTCTCGGCCCAGACCAGCGAGCCTTCCCGGGGAATGCTGTAGGCGATATGGCGACCGTTCCCGGCCTGTTCGTTGTTGACCTGGGCCATGTAGGCCGTACCCTGCCAGCCGACCACCACGCAGACGTTGCCGTTGGAGAGATCGGTGTCGACTCTGGAGGAGTCGAAATAGCGAATGTAGGGGCGAACCTTCAGCAACAGTTCCTGGGCTTTCTGGTAGTCCTCGGGATTCTGGCTGTTGTGCGGCAGGCCCAGGTAGTTGAGGGCGATGGACACCAGCTCGGTGGAGGAGTCCAGCGTGGCCACGCCGCACTGGCTGAGGCGGGAGATGTTCTCCTCCTTGAAGACCAGGTCCCAGGAGTCGACCGGCGCGTCGGGGCCGAGCAGCTTGCGGACCTTGTCCACGTCGTAGGCGATCCCGGTGGTTCCCCAGAGATAAGGTACGGCATAGCGATTGCCGGGATCGTTGGCCTGAAGCTTCCCGAGGATGTCCGCGTCGAGGTTCTTCCAGTGGGGGAGCCGGTCGCGGTCGAGTTCCTGGAGGACGCCCGCCTTGATCAGCCCGGGCAGGATGTTGGAGGTGATCACCACCACGTCGTAGCCGGAGCGGCCGACCATCAGTTTGCCCTGCGCGGTCTCGGCGCTGTCGAAGGTGTCGAGGACGACACGGGTGCCGGTTTCCTTCTGGAAAGCCTTGGGCGTTTCCGGGGCGATGAAGTCATACCAGTTGTAAAGATGGACGCTGGTTTGCGCAGCCCATGCACTGTCCGCCGCTGTCGCACCGATCGTCGTCAGGATCGATAACGCCAGTGCACAAACTTTTTTCATTGGATTTCCTTTCCGAAACGAAACAAGTTGGATTTTGCACCTACCAGAACTGGTAGTTCTGACCTGTGGCTATCTTCGAAGGCATCGATATTATGCACATTGGAACTCTTCATGACATAACGCCGAGTGACTAATCCCAGAGGAGTAGTTGTGTGGATATCGCATTGCACGGCGGCGCCTGGCACGAGTCACTGGGAAAGTTGCTCGAAGCGCTGGACCGGCCGTTCTTCTGGCGGATCCTGGCGCAGACCCTCGGCCAGTTCGCCCCCGTCGACAACTGGGCGGCCCTGATATTCAGCGATTCCAGTCCCTTGATTCTTTCCTTCATGGAGGAGGAGAGAGAAGAAGTCGAGCCGGACCCGCTGATCAGTCGATATATAACCGGACTTTATCTGCAAGATCCTTTCTACCAGGTATCCAGGAACTGTCGGCGCGGCGGGCTTTTTCATCTTGCGGATATCGTCTCCGAAGATTTCGAAACGACCGAATATTACAATACGTACTTTGCGCATTATGTGGTGACGGACGAAGTTCAATATAACGTCCCGCTGGATGGTGAAAGAACCCTATGCCTGTCGTTGGGCAGCGAGAGCCGCTTCGGTGCCGAGCAGATCGCGCTGTTCGAGCTGCTTCGCCCGTGGGTCATCGCGCTGATGAAAAAACGCATCCACTTCGAGGATGCGGTCAGGGAGGAGGCGAAACCGATCGCAGCGGCGGAGGTGGAAGTCCAGCCCTGGAGAGGGTTGATATCGCCGCTGACCGCGCGGGAGTCAGATGTCATCCGGCTGATGCTGGATGGATACTCGAACAAGGAAATAGCGGATCGGCTGACGCTGTCGATCGCCACTATCAAGGTGCATCGCCGGCACATCTACGCGAAGCTGAACGTGAAGTCCCACTCCGAGATATTCGCGCTGTTGATCAACCCGCCCGCGCCGCGGCTCGCCGACGCACGCTAGTGCGCCGCCTGCGGAGGAACCCGGGCGCATAAGGTTATGCGAAATTCATATTGCCCGACGCTGAAAAAGCCGGCGTCGGATTGCACTCATGGGCGAATTCCATCCAGGACGATTCGACCATGCCCGATGTACGTCTTTCCTCTCGTTCGTTGACCCCCGTGCTCTGTGCGGTGGGGCTCGCCTGCGCGCTGCAGGGCGAGGTGCAGGCCGCCGACGGTGGGCCGCGCGACGCGGCCACGGCGCCCCGGGTATTCGACATAGCGCCCGGCGAACTGGCCGAGGTGTTGTTGAACATCGTGCGCCAGGGACACGTGCCGATCGCCTTCGACCAGCGCCTGGTGGCGGGGTTGCGCGGACCGGATATCCGCGGCCGGCTCAGTGTCGAGGACGCCTTGCGGCGTGCCCTGGCCGGCAGCGGGCTGGCATACGCGCAGGACGAAAGCGGTGCCTTCGTCCTGCGCCGCGGACAGGCGCCTGTGCAGGAGACGCGAGGTGCGGCGGTGGCACCGACCTTGTCCACCGTGGTGGTCACCGGCACGCGCAAGAGCGATGTGAAGGCGCAGGACAGCCTGAGCCCGATCGATGTGGTCAGCGCTACCCAGCTACGCAGCAGCGGTGCGGTCGACCTGCGCGATGCGCTGGTCAAACTGCTGCCCTCGCTGACCCGCCAGGCCCAGCCGTTCAACGCCTCGGCGTTGACCCACACGCAGTCGCTGCGCGGGCTGAGCCCCAACCATGTGCTGGTGCTGGTGAACGGCAAGCGTCGCCACGAAACGGCCAATCTCAATATCAGCGGCGGGCTGGAGAAGGGCTCCACCGGGGTCGATCTGGACACCATCCCGATCAACGCCATCGAACGTGTCGAGGTGCTGCGCGACGGTGCTTCGGCACAGTACGGTTCGGACGCCATCGCCGGGGTGATCAACGTCATCCTCAAGTCCGCCGACAGCGGCGGGTCGGCGGCCGCTGACGTCGGGCAGACCGGCGACGGCGACGGCTTCACCCATGGCGGCGGGGGGAACATCGGGCTGGCCTTCGGCGATAGCGGCTTCGTCAACCTCACCGCCGAATATCGCGAGCAGGAGCGCACGATGCGCAGCGGCATCGATGAGCGCACCGGTCGGCGCGACAATATTTCCATGGGCGATCCCGCGTTCCACCGGCAATCGTTGGCGCTCAACTCGGGTTTCGGGTTGGGCGACGATATCGAGGTGTACGGCTTCGGCACCTATACCCGGCGCAAGGCCTCCTCGGCGGCCAACTATCGCCTGGCTTCGGTGGCGCCGACGCTGTATCCGGACGGCTTCACGCCGCGCCCGAACAGCGACGAGGACGACTATGCGTTCCTCGCCGGGGTGCACGGCGAGCGTCTGCTGGATGCCTGGCACTGGGACCTGAGCAGTGGCTACGGCGCCGACCGTCCCGATATCGGCATGACCCAGTCGGTGAACGCGGCGATCTACCGTGAAACCGGCAACAGCCCGAGAAGCTTCGACCTGGCGCGCTACCGCAACAGCCAATGGACCAGCAACCTGGACCTGGGGCGAGAATTCGAACTGGATTTCCTCGCTGCTCCGCTGGCGTTGTCGCTGGGTGCGGAATACCGGCGGGAAAGCTACCGCATCGACGCCGGCGACCCGGCGTCCTACTACAGCGGCGGGGCGGAATCCCTGGCTGGCCTCTCGCCGCTCAGCGAGGGGCAATGGTCGCGGCACGCCTGGGCGTCCTACCTGGACCTGGGTACCTCCCTGACCCCAGCCTGGGAGGTCGACGTGGCGGTGCGCCACGAGAAATTCAGCGACTTCGGCAGCACCACCAACGGCAAGTTCGCCACCCGTTACCAGTTCGATCCGCGGGTGGCGCTGCGCGCCAGCGTAAGCAGCGGGTTCCGCGCGCCGTCCCTGGTCCAGGAGCACTACACCGGCCTCAGCGTCGGCCCGACCATCGCCCTTGGCCTGCTGGCGGCCAACTCGCCGGCGGCGAAGATGCTCGGCGCCGACGAACTGCAACCGGAGAAGTCGACCAGCTTCAACCTTGGCCTGGTACTCAGCCCGTGGGAAAACGTCGGGCTGAACATCGACGCCTACCAGATCAGCATCCGCGACCGCATCGTCGACAGCGCCACCTATTCCGGCCAGGAAGCCATCGATGCCCTGGCCGCGGCGGGGATCTCGTTGCCGGCCAGTGCCAGTACGGTCAGTACCCATTACCTGGCCAACGGTGCCGACACCCGCACCCGCGGTGTCGACATCACCGGTCACTACCTCGTCGCGCTTGGCGAGTACGGGCAGGTCGACTGGGAACTGTCGGCCAACTTCAACCGCACCACCTTGCGCAAGAACCATCGAGGCGCCAACGGCGAGCCGCTGCTCAATGCCCAGCAGGTCGCCTGGATCACCAGCTCCACCCCGCGCAGCCAGGTTTCCCTCGGCGGCACCTGGAGCCGCCAGGACTGGGAGGTCAGCCTGCGCCTGACGCGCTACGGCCGGACCAGCTCGGAACTCGACTACACGGTAGGGCCGGACGCCTGGTCGACGGAGAAATTCAACCATTTCGTCAACGACCCGAAGTACATCACCGACATCGCCGCGCGCTACCGGCTCAGCGCCGACCTGACGCTGACCGCCGGCGCCGACAACCTGTTCGACGTCCGTCCGGACAAGCTGCCCGCGCAGAACACCACCTATGGCGACGTGCTGCGCTACGACACCTATGCCTCGCAGATCGGCTTCAACGGCGCCTTCTACTACCTACGCGCGGCATACCGCTTCTAGAGGGCCAGGCGTGGCGCAACGAGAATTTTCCGCGACCAGCGGCGGTGTGCTGCTGGCGTCGGTGGTGGCGATCATGCTCGGGCCCACCGGCATCCTGCTGAACACCTTCAGTCTGTTCATCGCACCGATGAGCGCCGAGTACGCCTGGGACCGCGCCGAGGTGTCGTTGCTGGTGACGCTGTTCGGACTGGCGGTCGCCATCACCAGCCCGCTCAAGGGCTGGCTGATCGACCGTTGGGGCGCGCGGCGGACAATGCTCGGGCTGACCGCGGCCCTGTCGCTGCCGCTGCTCGGCCTGGCGGCGGTGAATGCCGTCTGGCAACTCTACGCGCTGTTCCTGCTGATCGGCCTGCTGGCGCCAGGCAACCTGCCTTACGGACGTATCCTCGGACTCTGGTTCCGCCAACGCCTGGGCGTGGCCTACGGCCTGTTAGGCCTGGGCTTCGGGGTGGGCGGGCCGCTGGGCCTGCTGGTCGGCCACCAGAGCCTCGAAGCGTGGGGCTGGCGCGGCGCTTTCCTGGTCTACGGCGTGCTCGAACTGGGCCTGGCGCTGCCGCTGCTGGCCTGGCTGTTCCGCGAGCCAGCGCCGGATGCTGGCGTGGCCGCCGGCACGGCCGTAGCGGAAACCGCGCTGAGCGGATCGACGGCGCCCCAGGCCTGGCGCAGCGCCAGTTTCTGGCTGGTGCTGGGCAACCAGGTACTGGCGGTGTTCGTGATGTCCGGGATCATGACCCATGGCGTGCCGATGCTGGTGGAGCGCGGTTTGTCCCGGGGCGAGGCGGGCACCGCGCTGTCGGCGTTGTGGGTCGGCATGATGCTGTCGCAGCCGCTGATGGGCTGGCTTCTCGACCGCGTGGCGACGCCTCGGGTGGCGTTGCCCTTCGCCCTGGCGGCGGTGCTCGGCATGGCCTGGTTCCTGGTGGGCGACACACCGAGCGGTCTATGGCTGGCGGTGTTCCTGGTCGGCCTGGGTGGAGGAGGGGAAAGCGGCACCACCAAGTACCTGTTGATGCGCTACTTCGGCCTGCGCAGCTTCGGTGTGATCTACGGTTCGATCCAGCCGTTCACCTTCGCCCTGTCGATCAGTCTCGGCGCTTACCTGCTGGGCTGGCTGTACGACCGCGCCGAAGGCTACGGGACGGCCGAATGGGTGCTGCTCGCGGCTTTTTCCCTGGCTGCGTGCAGCCTGTTCGCCTTTCGCCCCTATCCGCAGAAATTGCCCTGAAGGGAATCATGCCGGCTAGCGTTCGCCCTGGCGCCGCGCGGTCTTGCCGGCGAGGCGGGCCTGGCGATAGTCGTTGGCGCACTGTCCCGTCCAGCGACGGAAGGCGTGGCGAAAACTGGAGGTATCCATGTAGCCCAGCCTCTCGGCGACTTCCTCGATGCGCAGTCGCTCGTCCCGCAGCAGTTGGCGCGCCCTGTCGTGGCGGACCAGGTCGAGCACTTCCCGGTAGTTGGTGCCCTCGTCGGCGAGCCGTCGGCGCAGCGTCCGTTCGGTGACCTTCAACTGCCGGGCGACCCAGGCGATGCTCGGGTAGCGGTCCTGTAGCACCTCCAGCAGTGCCACGATGCGTTGGCGGTAGCCGCCCATCTCGCGGGTGACGCGGGTGTTGAAGGCCTTGCTGCCGAGCGCCAGCGAGGCCTGGAACACGGCGGAGTTGGCAGTGGCGATCTCGGCCTCGAGCAATTCCTCGGGGAGGGTGAAGGTGATGCCTGCGCCGGCGAAATACACCGGCACCCGGAAATACTCCTCGTATGCCCGCACGTCGCCGTTCCTTTCCGGGAGGCGCAGGCGGACCAGTTCCAGCTCGCCCAGCAGCAGGTCGCGGAACACCGCGTAGGCGGCCGACGCCAGGACGTTGGCGTGATACAGCCGGGCCGACTGCGGCCAGTCCGGCTTGTCCTGCAGGTCGATATCCACATCCACGGTGTCGCAACTGGAACGTCGCACCGCGATCCCGCGGATATCCTTGCGGAACAGCAGCATGTTGGTCTTGATCAGTTGCAAGGCTTCGCCCACGGTGCCGGCACTCTGCAATGCCAGCCCGGCGACGCCGTAGTCGGAAAGGCGGTAGTGCTCCCCCAGGCTCAGGCCTTCCAGGGGGGAGCGTCCGTTCAGCACGATCCACTCGTAGAGCGCTTCGCTGGGCAGGCGCGGCTCGGCAGCCGAACCCTGACGCATGTCCGGAGGCGTGATGCGTTGCACGGCGAGGTAGTTGTTGAGTGGTCGCCACTCGAAATCGTACTGGATGTTTTCGGACGGGCTCATCGGTTACCTCTTGCACGCGATGCTATCGCCCTGAAGGCGTCAGGGCTTCGTTATTCCATGCGGATGTCGTTTCGGTTGATTTTCGTACGCTGGGCTTCCGGCAATCACTACCTTGCGTAAGGGGTTGACAGGAGCGGGGTCTGCGTATAGCCGCGCCTCCGCGACGCCGTGCCGATCGGTCGTGCATGCTTGCCGTGGCCCGGCTGAGCACTGCCGTCCCGGCCACTCTCGCCGGGGTGGCTGCGCCTGGATGATCGTCGTGGGCGGTGGTGGCGCGGGCCGGTTGCCCTGAGCTTCAGGCGCCATCGCCGCTTGCCGGCGCTCGGGAGGCCGCTGGCCAAGGAAAACCGTAGCGCCGCGGCGGGCGGCGGCTAGCGGGGATTTCCGGCCACGCGTGCCGTGCCCGGGCCTCGCTTGCCTTCCCGGCGCGCCGGACTCCCGGTGGCCTGGAGGACAGGAAAAGCGAGCGGCGAGGTGTCGGCGAGCAGGGTCAACTCGATCTTCTGATAGGGTCGGTGGGCTGTCCGGGGCGGCTAGGATGGACATTTTCATCGTCTCGGGCAGGCCTGTCGCGACCGCGCGAAGTCGCGACGGATGCCGCTGCTAAGGAGCAACGGATGACCGTTCTTATCCAGGGGGCCGGGATCGCCGGCCTGGCGCTGGCGCGCGAATTCACCAAGGCAGGCATCGACTGGCTGCTGGTCGAGCGGGCCAGCGAGATCAGGCCCATCGGTACCGGCATCACCCTGGCGAGCAATGCGTTGACGGCGTTGTCCAGCACCCTGGATCTCGACCGGCTGTTCCGCCGTGGCATGCCGTTGGCCGGCATCAACGTATACGCCCACGACGGTTCGATGCTGATGTCGATGCCTTCCAGTCTGGGTGGGAGTTCCCGCGGCGGCCTGGCGTTGCAGCGCCACGAGCTGCATGCGGCGCTACTGGAGGGGCTGGATGAATCGCGCATTCGGGTCGGGGTCTCCATCGTGCAGATCCTCGACGGACTCGACCACGAACGCGTGACCCTGAGCGACGGCACTGTCCACGACTGTTCGCTGGTGGTCGGTGCGGATGGCATTCGTTCGAGCGTGCGACGTTATGTCTGGCCGGAGGCGACCTTGCGTCATTCCGGCGAAACCTGCTGGCGCCTGGTCGTTCCCCATCGGCTGGAGGACGCCGAGCTGGCGGGAGAGGTCTGGGGGCACGGCAAGCGCCTCGGCTTCATCCAGATCAGCCCGCGCGAGATGTATGTCTACGCGACCCTGAAGGTGCGCCGGGAGGAGCCCGAGGACGAGGAGGGCTTCGTCACCCCGCAACGGCTGGCCGCCCACTACGCGGACTTCGACGGCATCGGCGCGAGCATCGCCCGGCTCATACCGAGCGCCACCACGCTGGTGCACAACGACCTCGAGGAGTTGGCCGGCGCCTCCTGGTGCCGCGGACGGGTAGTGCTGATCGGTGACGCCGCACACGCCATGACGCCGAACCTGGGGCAGGGCGCGGCCATGGCCCTGGAGGACGCCTTCCTGCTGGCGCGCCTGTGGTGTCTGGCGCCGCGCGCCGAGACGCTGATCCTGTTCCAGCAGCAACGCGAGGCGCGGATCGAGTTCATCAGGAAGCAATCCTGGATCGTCGGCCGCCTTGGTCAATGGGAATCGCCCTGGAGCGTCTGGCTGAGGAATACCCTCGTTCGCCTGGTGCCGAATGCCAGTCGCAGGCGCCTCCACCAGCGTCTTTTCACCGGTGTCGGTGAGATGGCCGCGCAGTAGCCGCCGGTGCCAGTGGCGTCTTGGTCGCCTGTTTTCGACTTCGGCGATGGTCGCTATGGAGGAGTCCCGGGCAACCAGGGCGCTTGCGCTTTACCAGGCCCGGCGTCGCTGGGCTCTCCACAGATTCGCCGGTTTTTGCTGCGATCCGGTCTGCCGCTCGCCGGGGGCTGGCGGTATACTTCGCAGCGCCCGTTCGATGCCGTCGAATGATGTTTCCATGACGCTTGATTTATGACGCCTTTGCGCCAAGCTAGGTCATGGGATGGCTTTCTGTTAAGGTTGCCGAAATCTCCTGGGGGCCCGTGTGGGCGGTTGTCTGCTAATGCGCGACGAGGTGCAGCGTGATTAAGGTGCTGGTGGTCGACGACCACGATCTGGTACGCACCGGTATTACCCGCATGCTGGCCGACATCGAAGGCTTGCAAGTGGTCGGCCAGGCCGACTGCGGTGAAGACTGTCTGAAACTGGCCCGCGAACTGAAGCCGGATGTCGTCCTGATGGACGTGAAGATGCCCGGTATCGGCGGCCTGGAGGCAACCCGCAAGCTGCTGCGCAGCCAGCCCGACATCAAGGTCGTGGTAGTCACCGTCTGCGAAGAGGATCCGTTCCCCACCCGCCTCATGCAGGCCGGCGCCGCCGGCTACATGACCAAGGGCGCGGGGCTGGAGGAAATGGTCCAGGCGATTCGCCAGGTCTTCGCCGGCCAGCGCTATATCAGCCCGCAGATCGCCCAGCAACTGGCGCTGAAGTCCTTCCAGCCGCAGCAGCACGATTCCCCCTTCGATTCGCTGTCCGAGCGCGAGATCCAGATCGCCCTGATGATCGCCAACTGCCACAAGGTGCAGAGCATCTCCGACAAGCTGTGCCTGTCGCCGAAGACCGTGAATACCTATCGCTACCGCATCTTCGAGAAGCTCTCGATCACCAGCGACGTGGAGCTGGCGCTGCTCGCCGTCCGCCACGGCATGGTCGATGCCGCCAGCTAGATGAGCGCCGTTTTCGACGCAAGCGCTTTCCTCGCTACCTGCAGCAATCGTCCGGGCGTCTACCGCATGTTCGATGCGGACGCCAAGCTTCTCTACGTGGGCAAGGCGAAGAGCCTGAAGAAGCGCCTGGCCAGCTATTTCCGCAAGTCCGGCCTGGCGCCGAAGACCGCTGCGCTGGTGGCGCGGATCGCCCAGGTGGAAACCACCATCACCGCCAATGAAACCGAGGCGTTGCTGCTGGAGCAGACGCTGATCAAGGAGTGGCGGCCGCCCTACAACATCCTGCTGCGGGACGACAAGTCCTATCCCTTCGTGTTCCTCTCCAGCGAGGACGAGTATCCGCGGCTGTCCCTGCACCGTGGCGCGAAGAAGCGCAAGGGGCGTTACTTCGGTCCCTATCCGAGCGCGGGAGCGATCCGCGAGAGCCTCAACCTGCTGCAGAAGGCGTTTCTCGTCCGCCAGTGCGAGGACAGCTATTTCCGCAACCGTACGCGGCCCTGCCTGCAATACCAGATCAAGCGCTGCAAGGGGCCCTGCGTGGGGCTGGTCAGTCCTGAGGAGTACGCCGAGGACGTGCGCCACTCGGTGATGTTCCTCGAAGGAAGGAGCAACGCGCTGGCCGACGAGCTGAACGTCGGCATGGAGCAGGCGGCGATGCGCCTGGACTTCGAGAAGGCGGCGGAGTTGCGCGACCAGGTGGCGATCCTGCGGCGGGTCCAGGACCAGCAGAGCATGGAAGGTGGCAACGGCGACGTCGACATCGTCGCCGCCATCGTCACCCCTGGCGGCGCTTGCGTACACCTGATCAGCGTACGCGGCGGGCGGGTGCTGGGCAGCAAGAACTTCTTCCCGCAGGTCGCGATCGAGGAGGAGGTGGGCGAAGTGCTGCTGGCGTTCCTTGGCCAGTACTATCTCAGCCACCAGGAGCGCGACCTGCCGGCGGAGTTGATCGTCAACGTGACGCACGAGGATTTCCCGGTGCTGGTTTCGGCGATCGCCGAAGCGCGAGGCCGCGAACTGGAGATCAGCTACCGGGTGCGTGGTACCCGCGCCCGCTGGCAGCAACTGGCGGTGACCAACGCCGAACAGGCCCTGGGCGCACGCCTGGCCAACCGCCAGCATGTGGCGGCACGCTTCGAAGCCCTTGCCGAGGCGCTCGACCTGGCGGAGCCGCCGCAACGCCTGGAGTGCTTCGATATCAGTCACTCCAGCGGCGAGGCCACCGTGGCTTCCTGCGTGGTGTTCGGCCCGGAAGGGCCGCTGAAGTCGGACTATCGCCGCTACAACATCGAAGGCGTCACGGCCGGCGACGACTACGCAGCGATGCACCAGGCGCTGACCCGCCGCTTCAGTCGCCTGAAGGACGGCGAGGGGAAGATGCCCGACATTCTCCTGGTGGATGGCGGCAAGGGGCAATTGGCCATGGCCCAGGAGGTGCTCCAGGAACTGGCGGTCGCCGGTCTGATCCTGCTCGGCGTGGCCAAGGGCGTGACCCGCAAGCCGGGGCTGGAAACCCTCTACCTGAACGATGCCTCCCACGAGTTCACCCTGCCGGCCGATTCGCCGGCGCTGCACCTGATCCAGCAGATACGTGACGAAGCGCACCGTTTCGCCATCACCGGCCACCGTGCGCGGCGCGGCAAGGCACGGCGGACGTCGACGCTGGAGGACGTCCCTGGCGTCGGCCCGAAACGTCGGCGCGACCTGCTCAAGCATTTCGGCGGGTTGCAGGAATTGTCGCGGGCGAGTATCGATGAACTGGCCAAAGCCCCCGGTATCAGTAAAAAGCTTGCCGAGCAGATTTATGCCGTCCTGCACAGCGAGTAGAATGCCGGCTCACCTCGCAGCCTAGATGGTCCGATGAATATCCCCAATCTGCTCACGTTACTGCGCGTCCTGCTCATTCCGATCTTCATTCTGCTGTTCTATCTGCCGACGTCCTGGAGCTACCTGACCGCCAGTGCCGTGTTCGCCCTGGCCGCCGCCACCGACTGGCTGGACGGCTACCTCGCCCGGCGCCTCGGCCAGAGCACGCCGTTCGGCGCCTTCCTCGACCCGGTCGCGGACAAGCTGATGGTGGCGGTTGCGCTGGTCTTGCTGGTGGAAGAGCACGCCAACCTGTGGCTGACCCTGCCGGCGGTGATCATCATCGGCCGCGAGATCGTGGTTTCCGCCTTGCGTGAGTGGATGGCCGAACTGGGGGCGAGGGCGCAGGTCGCGGTGTCCAACCTGGGCAAGTGGAAGACCGCGGCGCAGATGCTGGCGCTGGTCATTCTCCTGGCGAATCCGCCGCTGATGACCTTCTGGGTGATTCTCGGCTACGTGCTGCTGATCATCTCCGCGGCGCTGACCCTGTGGTCCATGGTGCACTACCTGCTGGCCGCGTGGCCGCATCTGTCGACCACCCCGAAAGAGAAATAAACTTTTTTGAATCAAGGAGTTGACACGGCGCCGCGATGCTATAGAATGGCGCCCGTCACCAAGACGATGCGGGAATAGCTCAGTTGGTAGAGCACGACCTTGCCAAGGTCGGGGTCGCGAGTTCGAGTCTCGTTTCCCGCTCCAAATATAGATCTATAGAGTTCCAATGAAGTCTGTAGATCATTGAGAAAGGGCCTTCGGGCCCTTTTTTCGTTCCGCCTCCAAGTCCCGTACCCGTTCGTGGAGCGTCCGCGCCGAGGGGCGGTTCTCCTTGCCGCTTTCCCGGCGACCGGGGCCGTACGTTTCGCGAAGCCCTTCGTCTCGCCAGCGAGGCGGCTTGCCGCAAGATGCTGCCTCGGCACATCAGAAGTGTGGCTGTCGCACTCCAGGGGGGCTCGATTCATTGCACCTTGGACCGCCTTCGTGCGCCTGTTGCTTTGGCTGCCACGTTCGACCGAGCCGTCCCAAGGCCAGCGCTTCGGTATCGCAGCGCTTCGACGACCACTGAGAAGGTCGGCGAAGGTTGCCTCTGACTTGGGTGATGGAGGTAATAGCCCGGGAATGGATCGCACCAGCCTTCCAGCACGCTACCAGGTTGCCCTCGGCGATGTGCGGCTCGAACTGGGCTTTCGAGTGCAGGCATGCCACGGCCAGGGCGCACGTCATCGCAAGCGGCTTCATCGATCTAGCCGGCGACGCGAAAGAGTCGAGGGTTTTCGCGAGCCGGGCATAAGGCGGCTGCCAGAGCGAGTGTCGACAGGCGTGGGTTCCTGGGAAAAGTATCCATCTACCTGCTAACATGGCGGCATCGTTGCCGATGTATCCGCAGGCTCCGGGTCGCGGATGCGCTGCTTTCTGTCCGGCCGGAGAACTTTGCCATCGTAGACTCGACATGCTGACAAGGTCGTTGCTGTCCGCGGTCTTTTGCCTGTTGCTGATCGCTCTGCAGCCGCTGCCCGTCGAAGCCGAATCCATCCTGCCGGATGGGCGTACGACGACAACGATGCGTCCCTGGCTCGATAAACGAGCCAGGCAGTGGCTGGATGCACGGGAGCCGCTGACGGTAGGCGTGGTTTCCCCCGACTATCCGCCGTTGTCCATCTTCTACGCAGGCTCCTACAAGGGCTTCACGGCCGATTACCTGGCCCTGGTGTTCGAGCGGCCGTTGCGCGTCAGGGACTTTCCGTCGCGGCAGGCGGCAATCGACGCGTTGTCGCAAGGGGAGATCGACCTGCTTGGCGTCGGTAGCGAGGTCGAGGCCCGACAACACGGCTTGCTGGCATCCGCTGCGTATCTTTCCGACCGGCCGGTACTGGTGTCTTCCAGCGGTGCCCCGTTCGATTCGCAGGCGGAGTCCTGGCTGGCCACGGTCAAGGGCTATCTTCCCGCCGAACGTATCAAAGCTGCCTATCCGCACAGCAGGATCATCTGGTTCGACTCGCCGCAGCTTGCCCTGGAAGCGCTGAGCATGGGGGATGTCGATGGCGTGCTGGGGGACGCAGTTTCCACGCACTACCTCATCCAGACCCATTACCTGCTGAACTTGCGCATCGAGAACTTCGCACCCATCGACAGCCAGGGTTTCCGTTTCCTGCTCCGGCCAGGTGACGAACCTCTGCTCGCGCTCATCGATCGCGCCCTGCCGCATATTAGCGGGCGCTACGGCGACGAACTGTTGCGCAGCTGGAGCGCCGGGCGGCGCCTGCGCTTCGACGAGCCCCGGGTGACGCTGTCGCCGGCGGAGCAGCGTTGGCTCTCCGCGCACCCGGTCGTGCCGGTGGTGATCAACCATTCCCTTGGCGCGCTCGGGCAACTGGATAACGAGGGGAGGCTGAGTGGTATCGGGCGTGACTATCTGGACCTGATCGGCAAGCGCAGTGGCCTGCAGTTTTCCTTCACTGGAGCACGCAACTTCGTCGAGACGAAAAGCCGACTGGATGCGGGGGAGGCATTGGTTACGCCGACCATGCCTTCGTCGGAGCGCTTCGATTCCGGCCTCGAAGTGCTGACGCCCTATCTACGCAGCACCACGGTGCTGATGGGCGCCCGCCAGGGTGGCCGGGATGAAAGGGTGGGGCGTGTCCATGGCCTCGCGGACCTGGCGGGCAAGCGATTGGCGACGACGATTGGCTATTTTCTCAACGACTTCATTCGACGCGAGCACCCGGAGATCAAGCTCCAGGTCTATCCGACCTTCCTCGCCGCCATGCGCAGCGTAGACGCCGGCCAGAGCGAGGCCGCCATCAGCAGCGACTATACCGGTCGCTATCTGTCCGCCCAGCATTTCGACAACCGGATCCAGGTCGTCGGTATCCTCGATGACCTCTCCATCCCGATCAGCATCGGCGTGGCGAGGAACCAGCCGGAGCTGCAGGGCATCCTGGAGAAGGCGCAGCTGGCGATCGCTCCGGAAGAAGTGGCGGAAATCCTCCACCGCTGGGAGCCTCGCTTCGCCAAGGGAGGGGCGGACTTCTGGCGCGATCACCGGAGCAAGATTCTGCAGATCGGCGGATTGTTCGGCGTACTGATTTCCATCTCCCTCATCTGGGGTTTCTACCTGATGCGCCAGGTGCGCAAGACCCGCCAGGCAGAAGAGCAAGCCGACGCTGCCAACCGTGCCAAGAGCGTGTTTCTTTCGACGATGAGTCACGAGATCCGCACGCCATTGAATGCGGTCATCGGCCTGCAGGAACTGGTGCTGAAAAAGGGCGAGAAGGGCGTGTTGGACCTAGATTCGCTGAGCATTGCCCAGGAGGCCGCCCAGGGGTTGCTGCTTCTGCTGGGCAATATTCTCGATTTGTCGCGGATCGAATCCGGTCGGTTCGATTCAGCTCCCGAATCAGTGCTTCCTGGCGAGTTGATCAGAGGAATCCTGCCGTTGGTTGGTGGGCTGACGCGGCAGAAGAATCTTTCCCTGGCACTGGAACTCGACGGGGATCTCGAGCACTGGGTGCTGGTGGATCCCCTGCATTTCAAGCAGGTGTTGTTCAACCTGCTGGGCAATGCCATCAAGTTCACCGAGCGCGGAGGGGTAACGGTGCGGGCAGTGGGGCGGCGCGAGGCGGAGAGGCTTCATTTGCTGCTCGAGGTAAGCGACACCGGCCTCGGTATTTCGGAGGAGGACCAGGCCAGGCTGTTCCGGCCATTCTCGCAGGTCGGCTCGCCTGCGCTTGGCCAGGCGTCCGGCAGCGGCCTGGGGTTGTACATCAGCCGACGCCTGGTGCACCTGATGGGCGGCCAGATCAGCCTGCGCAGCGAACTGGGCAACGGCTCCTGCTTCTCGGTCGAGTTCGATCTTCCGCTGACCGAGCCTCCGCCCAGCGAGTCCAGCGAAGCGCGTTCCGGAGTTGCCGAGGTCGAGGAGCGGAAAGAGGCAAGGGCGCTCTCGATATTGCTTGCGGAAGACCATCCGTTCAATCGGCTGACCCTGACCATGCAATTGGAAAGCCTTGGGCACCGGGTGACCTCCACGGAAGATGGCGAGGAAGCATTCGAACGTTGGCAGGGCGAAGACTTCGACGTCGTGATTACCGACGGCATGATGCCGCGGATGGATGGCTACGAGCTGGCGCGACGGATCCGGTCGCAAGAAGCCCTTGGCGGTCGGCGTCGCTGCTTGGTGATAGCGCTTACCGCCAGCGCCGAGAAGGATGCGCTGGAGCGTTGCCTGGCTGCCGGCATGGACCGGGTCCTGTTCAAGCCGACTACGCTCGATGAGCTCGCTCGGGCGCTGAACGGGGGAGAGCCGCTCATGCCTACGAGCGTCGATTCGCAATGAAAGTGCCCGACTGGTTGCCGTTTTGCGTGCCGCGAGCGGATGTATCGGGTAATCTCTCGCAGAAATGAACCAGCACTAGTGAAGCGAACGATGGGTTTTGAACAACTTGCCGAGCTGAGAGACCGTCTGCGCGCACAGGCGGCGCAGGCGAAACCGGCTCAAACCAAAAGCTCCGCGGGACGCGCGAAGAAACGTGAAGCCGTCGAGCCGGGAGTCGAGGCTATCTGGAGGCTGCAACGGCATTTTCCGCTGGCGTTTCCGAAAAGTCCCGCGGCCAAGGTTCCGCTCAAGCAGGGTATTCTCCAGGATGCGCAGCAGCACCTCGAACTACTGGGAATCACCGCCGAACAACTGAAACAGGCCATCGCCACCTGGTGCCAGGGCAGCCGCTACTGGAGTTGTATGGTGGAAGATGCGCCGCGACTGGATCTGCAAGGCCAGGTTGCCGGCAAGGTAACCGCCGAGCAGGCGGTGTATGCGCGGCGGCAGGCGTCTCGCCGGCAGCGCGAGCAGATGCGCGAGAAGCGCGCCAAGCGTGCACAGGCGGGTGGCGAGGCGCCGGCCGCCACGGAGGCGCCGACGCCTGAAGCGCCCGCAACCGAAGCGAGCCCCGAGGCGAACTGATCGCCGGGGCAGGGCGCGTCGGATCCTGGCGCGCTCCTCGGTTGCCGGTCGCTGCGGGCCCATTTCGCGGACGTCTGGGCCCGTTTCTCCCGGCTTGTGCTACGCAATAGCCTGATCTGCAAAGTTTTTTTCGTAGAGCGCTTGCCAAGCTCGGCGAATCCGTCCATAATTGCGTCCATTCCAGCGATGGGTGAGCTAAAAATCTTTTTAAATCAAAGGGTTATAAGTTCAAAGTCGCGTCAGGAAAGAGATTTCAGCGATATGCCAAACGCATGTCGCTTCGCTCAAAGGCTGAGTAGCAGAGTGGTTATGCACCGGATTGCAAATCCGTGAACGCCGGTTCGATTCCGACCTCAGCCTCCAACAGGAAAGCCCCGTAGCTCAGTGAGTTACGGGGCTTTTTTCTTTCCTGTCCGGTATTGCTGAAGCAAGTTCCTTGGGGTGCCCCCATAACGCTTTCATACTTTTACGGTCTCGCAACCGCCTCCCTTTCCCGATAACCGCTCCGTAATTGCTACTTTCCCGGAGTGTCCGAGGAGTACCCCAGCACCTGTCACGTTTTCGGCCGTTGCCTGCAATTCAGCCCCGTGCGCGGCTTTTATCTGGACGCAAGATTCGGTCTGGGTCGGTCATCGGCTGGTCGTCATCGAACATGACCAGCCGAGCCGGTCTGTCCTGCCGCCTGCCTTCCGGGCCTCTATCGATCAACCGTTGTGGCGACCGCGAGCGGAAGGCGCTTGGCGGAGGGCCCGTTTCATCTTGCCTTGCGTTTCAAGGAAACCGGCAGGCCCCAGGTCAGGTCTTCCATGCCTGCTTCGCCGAGTATCTCGGTTTTCATCGGCTGGATCCGCGCGAGCACCTGGCGGCCCGTTTCATCCAGCCTTGGCTGCTCGCGATCGATGAACCTTTTCGTCAGCTCCATGGGCGCGGGCCTCATGAAGACCTGGATATCCTGCAAGGCGCACTTGATGTTTTGCGTGTCCACGGCCTTGCAGGTCTTCCTGTCATAGCTCACGGCCGGGGTCTTCAAGTGGAACCGATCGCTGAGCAGGATCTGCCCAGGCTGAATGGTGAAGGACAGCGGGGCATAGGCGTCGGGTATCTGCGCTTGCAGCTTGATGGAGGGGACATCCTCGATCTTCGTGCCTTCGGCCCAACCGGCATCCGAGACCATTTCCCGCTGGCTGTATTGCTGCTCGGTCCAGCCCACGCATTGGCCGGAGGCCATGTGCACGGCGCTGCAGACATTCTGTGTGTAGGTTTTGTCTGCATAGGAGGCGTCGCGCCAGTAGTTCTCCTTCACGAACCGGCGATACAGCACGGCGGACAGGTTCACCGAACCAAGTGGGCTGGCAGCCGGCTGCCCCTTTGGCGCCTTGATCTGGGCAAGGGTGCTGTCGATCTTGTAGTCGATCCCTCCGGACAGCAGGTAGGTTCCCGGCGGGACGATGTTGACCTCGAGGAAGTCCCACAGATAGACGGCTTCCTTGATCTTCTCCAGGTCGTTGTTGGCAAAGGCCTGCATGTAGGCGATCCCGGGCACGTCCTTGTTCTTGAATATGACCCGATGCGAGTAGCTGGAGAGGTCCGTCACGCTCTTGTTGGGCATGAGCGCCGGTACCAGCACCACGGACATGCCTTCGCGGGTAGCCTCATCGATCATGTTCAGGAGCTGGTTGGTGGGATTCTGCTGGGAGCCGCCGAGTCCGGCGTTGCCTAGGGAGGCGCAGGCTGACAACAGGCTTGCCGGGAGCAGGATCGCGAAGGGGCTCAGACGCCGAGCGATGGTTTTCATGAGATATCCTTATCTATACGGGCCAATGACTGAAGGCGAGTGCGGGAAGAATCCTAATCTACTCCTTGCGGATTCCCAAGGAGCGTTCGTCCCGCGCGTAGGAAGGAGCGTTTGAGTCGAGCGCGTCACAGCCTGTTGCTGCAATCCTGGGTACTCACATGCGTTCGAATGCTGGCGAGCCAGTGCGTACTGCGTTGGTGATGGCTCGCTGCGGGTAGAGTTCGTGCCGGTCATCGAGGGCTGGCTGCGTAGGGGCGCAATGAAGACGCGGATCCCAGCTCTTCTGGCGATTCGTGAGTGCGGATCAAATCTGTTTTACCGCCGTACGACTTTTTCCGTTCCCTGCGCCTATCTAACCTGCCGCTCTCTTCAACCCGGGATCGGCAGGCATCTCCGCTGCGGTTCCAGCATGTACGGAACACCATGAAAAACATTCTCCTGCTCAACGGCGGAAAGCGTTTCGCACATTCCGACGGTCGCCTCAACCAGACCCTGCACGAAACCGCCCTGGCCCATCTGGACCGCCGTGGCTTCGACCTGCGCCAGACCTTCATCGACGGTGGCTATGACATCCCGACGGAGGTGGACAAGTTCCTCTGGGCCGACGTGGTGATCTACCAGATGCCCGGCTGGTGGATGGGCGCCCCGTGGACGGTGAAGCGCTACATCGACGAAGTCTTCACGGCCGGTCATGGCAGCCTCTATGCCAACGACGGTCGTACCCGCTCCGACAGCACGCAGAAATATGGCAGCGGCGGTCTGGTGCAGGGCAAGCGCTACATGATCTCGGCGACCTGGAATGCACCACGGCAGGCGTTCGACGATTCGAGCGACTTCTTCGAAGGGAAAGGCGTGGATGCGGTGTATTTCCCCTTCCACAAGGCCAACCAGTTCCTCGGCATGTCCGGCCTGCCGACGTTCCTCGCGGTGGATGTGATGAAGCGCCCGGACGTCCCGGCTACCGTCGCTGCCTACCAGGCGCACCTGGACAGGGTGTTCGGGCGCGCCGGCTGAGTTCGACGGCGGGCCTCGTGTCGCTTCGCTGGATGGAGTGGCGGGTCGAAATCCAGGCTCTCGGGACGAGGCCTAATGGTCACGGATCCGCTATCCGGGCTTTTCTCGGCCACGACCCGCGAGTGATCCGAAATTCGATTTTTCCATCGATCCGTCGAATTAGATTTCATCGGGGACGGGCAGGAAAGGATGCTTTGCACGAATATTCGAATGGGCGCATCGTAAAATGAGCGCGCTTCGACCGTGTCGAAGCCACCCCCGACAACGTTGCCGGCAGGTCGCTCATCGATTTCCGACGCCTGCCGCCGAATTCAGGAGATTCACATGTGTCCTTGCCCTCACTCCCAGGCCCAGGGAGAAACGGACGGAGAGGCTGAGTGGCATAACGCCGCCCTGGACTTCACCCATGCGATGAGCTACGGCGATTACCTGAAGCTGGACAAGGTTCTGGACGCCCAGTTCCCGCTTTCGCCCGACCACAACGAAATGCTGTTCATCATCCAGCACCAGACCTCGGAGCTATGGATGAAGCTGATGCTCCACGAACTGCGGGCCGCCCGGGAGCACGTCAAGTCAGGCAAGCTCGGTCCGGCGCTGAAAATGCTCGCCAGGGTTTCGCGGATCTTCGACCAACTGGTACACGCCTGGGCGGTGCTGGCCACCATGACGCCGACCGAGTACAACACCATCCGCCCGTACCTGGGCCAGTCTTCCGGTTTCCAGTCCTACCAGTACCGCGAGATCGAATTCATCCTCGGCAACAAGAACGCCACCCTGCTCAAGCCCCATGCTCACCGTGCCGAGCTGCTGGCGGCCCTGGAGCAGGCCCTGCATACGCCGTCGCTATACGACGAAGCGATCCGCCTGATGGCCGCCCAGGGGTTGCCGGTAAGCCAGGAGCGGCTCGCCCGGGACGCGGCGGCCGGCACCTGTTACGAGGCCTCGGTGGAGGCGGCGTGGCGACAGGTCTACCAGGCGCCGGAACGCTACTGGGACCTGTATCAGCTGGCGGAGAAACTGATCGACCTGGAGGACTCGTTCCGCCAGTGGCGCTTCCGTCACGTGACCACGGTGGAGCGCATCATCGGTTTCAAACCCGGCACGGGCGGAACCGAGGGAGTGGGGTATCTGCGCAGCATGCTCGATACCATCCTCTTCCCCGAACTGTGGCGGCTCCGTTCCAACCTGTAGTACCGGATGAGGTGCAGCATCCGCCTGCGCCTCAGTCGTTGCCGGCGCCTCCCGCCGCCCACTCTTGCCGCAAAAGCCCCATGAGAACGACATTCCAGCGTTCCCGGCCGACCCGGGTGGCGGAGCGGCGCAAGCCTTCTTCGCGGAACCCCGCGCGTCGATAGAGATGACGGGCGGCAGCGTTCCAGTCGTACACGTTCAATTCAACGCGCTCGATGTCGGCGTCGGCGAAGGCCTCGGCGAGCAGCGCCTCCAGCATCGGTAGCCCCAGGCCCTGGCCGCGCGCGCTTGGCGCCAGGACTATGCGAGCCAGGCGGACGACGCCGTTGCGGCGGTCGAACAGCAACTGGCAATGGCCGATGACCTGGTCATCCCGGCAAGCGCTCCAGAGCAGGCGCAGCGGCGGTCGCCGGCGGCTTTCCGCGAGGTCTTCATGCATCTGCTCGAGGCTCAGCGGATGCCGCAGGGCGGGGCCGGCCCATTGCACCAGCTCCTTTTCCGTGGCGAACCAGCGTTGCAGGATTGGGAAGTGTTCCAGCTGGAACGGGACGAGTTGCAATTCCGGGACGGAACCCGTGCCGGGTGTGGGCATGCGGAGTGCCTCGCTCAGGTCATCGGGGGGAGCCGGCGTTTAACCGGGGACTTCTTGACGATGGCGGTGTTGGTTTCCGCGTAGCCGTTGATCCTGTCCAGCAGCGTGTCGAGCTGTTCCATCGAACGAACCTGGAGGCGGGCGATGAAGCAGTCGTCACCGGTGACCTTGTCGCACTCGGTGAACTCGGCGATGTCCTGGATCTGTCGCTCGACCTCGTGCAGCCTGCCGGGCAGGGGGCGGATGCGCACGATCGCCTGGAACTGGTAGCCGAAACAGCGGGGGTCGACATCCAGGGTGTAGCCGCGGATCACGCCGCGTTCTTCCAGCTTGCGCAGGCGTTCGGCGACGCTCGGGGCCGATAGCCCGCTGACCTGGGCGAGAGCCTTGAGGGACAGTCGCGAGTCAGCCATGAGGGCGTTGATCAGGCGTTGGTCGATGTCGTCGGTCATGTCGGCCTCGAAAGTTTTTTTTCAAAATAGCCCTGATAAAAAAGGTCGTCACGGGTTTTTGCCTGAGTAATGCGATGGAGGGCTGGAAGACGACTTTGGATAATCATAGGCCTGTCTTGCGGGAGAGCGCCCATGAACGATCCGATCCGTCGCGGTACGCTGGAAATGACTTCGGCCATGCTGATCTGCGGCACCATTGGCTGGCTGGTGCTGCTCTCCGGGCAGCCCGTGCTGGACGTGGTGTTCTGGCGCTGCGTATTCGGTTTCGCCACGCTGCTGGTCGCCTGTGCCGCGCTGGGCTTCCTGCGCCGCGGCAGCCTGGGGCGCGAGGCGTTCCTGCTGGCGCTCCTCAGCGGGGTGTTCATCGTCGGCAACTGGGTGTTGCTGTTCGCATCCTACTCACGGGCTTCGATCGCCATCGGTACCGCGGTCTACAACGTCCAGCCGTTCATGCTGGTGGGGCTAGGCGCGGCGTTTCTCGGCGAGAAGGTCACGGCGCGCAAGCTGGGCTGGCTGGGGCTTTCGTTCGCCGGCATGCTGGCGATCGTCAGCGCCCACGGCGACAGCGACGCCCCGCGCGGGGACTACCTGTTCGGTATCCTCCTGGCGCTCGCTGCCGCGCTGCTGTATGCCTTTGCCGCGCTGATCGTGAAGCGCCTGCAAGGCACGCCGCCGCATCTTATCGCCTTGATCCAGGTGGGCACCGGCGTGCTGATGCTCGCACCGCTGGCGAACCTTGCCGAACTGCCCCGGGACGTTGCTCCCTGGGCCAGCCTGGCGACCCTGGGAATCGTCCATACCGGGCTGATGTACGTACTGCTCTACGGCGCCATTCAGAAATTGCCGACGGCGCTGACCGGTGCCTTGTCCTTCATCTATCCGGTCGCGGCGATCCTGGTGGACTGGCTGGTCTTCGAACATCGCCTGAGCCTGGCCCAGTGGCTTGGCGTGGCTGCCATCCTGCTCGCCGCGGCGGGCATGCAGCAGGGTTGGAGCGTGCGCCTGCCGAGGCCGGCGGTGCGTCGCGGCTGAGGCGCGGGGGAAAGAAAAAGCCCCGCGACGAGGCGGGGCTTTTCTACGGCGATCTCGGCCGATCAGTTGCCGAAGACCTTGAAGCGTTCGCTTTCGGCGATGAAGGCTTTCTCGCCCGCCGGAGCGGCGATGGCGCCGAAAGGCATCTGTGCGCGCAGCTTCCAGCTTTCCGGCAGGTTCCAGGTCTTGTGGGTCTGCGCATCTACCAGCGGGTTGTAGTGCTGCAGGCTGGCGCCGACCTTGTGCTCGGCGAGGGCGGTCCAGACCGCGAACTGGGCCATGCCGCTGGCCTGCTCCGACCACACCGGGAAGTTGTCGGCGTAGAGGGCGAACTGCTCCTGAAGCTGGCGCACTACCGTCTGGTCTTCGAAGAACAGTACGGTGCCGGCACCGGCGGCGAAGGAATTGAGCTTGGTTTCGGTGGCGGCGAAAGCGTCGGCGGGAACGATCTTCTTCAACTCGTCCTTGGCGATGTTCCAGAACTGCTCGTGCTCGGCGCCGAACAGGACGACCACCCGCGAGCTCTGCGAGTTGAACGCGGAAGGGCTGTGCGAGACGGCCTCCTTGACCAGTTCGACGATTTTCTCCTGGGAGACGGGCAGTTGCTTGTCCAGGGCGTAGATGGTGCGGCGGTTCTTGATGGAGGAGAGGAATGCGTCAGACATCGTGAGGCTCCTTGTTTGGAAATTGGATTCGATATTAGCGACGGCCTCGATGAGATCAATGGGAAATAACCGGTGATTCCTATCGGCTGATGCGATGGATACCCGGCTTCCCCAGGAAAGCCGGGTATCCACGGTCCAGCGCGGCCGGCAGCGAGAGACGGCCAGTACGGATGAAAATGGAATATCGAGAAAGTCGATGGGCATAAAACCGCGAGGACTTGGCCTTTGATTCAGGTCAAGCAGGGTGAAGGCCGGGGAGGCGGCCAACCTTTAGTGATGGTGACCTGGCAGCCCGGCTCGGTGATGGTTCGATTGTAGGATTGTCGGACAAAAACTGGAGCGCACGATGTTTGAAAATTTCTCTCCCAGCACCATGCTGGCCATCAAGAAGTACGCCTATTGGCTCTGGCTGCTGCTGGCGTTGTCCATGCCGTTCAACTACTGGATGGCCCAGGACAGCGCACATCCGGCCTTCTGGGCATTTTCCCTGGTGATTGCGGTATTCGGCATCGGGCCGCTGCTGGACATGCTGTTCGGCCGCGACCCGGCCAACCCCGACGAGGAAACGCAGACGCCGCAGTTGCTCGGCCAGGGCTATTACGTATTGCTGACCCTGGCCACGGTGCCGGTGCTCATCGGTACGCTGGTGTGGGCCGCTGGCGTGTTCGTCGCTTTCCAGGAGTGGGGCTGGCTCGGCCGGTTGGGCTGGATCCTCTCGATGGGCACGGTGATGGGAGCGGTGGGGATCGTCGTCGCCCATGAGCTGATCCACAAGGACTCGGCGCTGGAGCAGGCTGCCGGCGGCATTCTGCTGGCCGCCGTGTGCTACGCGGGGTTCAAGGTCGAGCATGTGCGCGGCCACCATGTGCATGTGTCTACGCCGGAGGACGCTTCGTCGGCGCGTTTCGGCCAGTCGGTCTACCAGTTCCTGCCGCATGCCTACAAGTACAACTTCCTCAACGCCTGGCGCCTTGAAGCGGTGCGGCTGCGCAAGAAGGGCCTGCCGGTGTTCGGCTGGCAGAACGAACTGATCTGGTGGTACCTGCTGAGCCTGGCGTTGCTGGTCGGTTTCGGTTGGGCGTTCGGCTGGCTGGGGATGGTTTTCTTCCTTGGCCAAGCGTTCGTCGCGGTGACACTGCTGGAGATCATCAACTACGTCGAGCACTACGGCCTGCATCGGCGAAAGGGCGAGGACGGGCGCTACGAGCGGACCAACCATACCCACTCCTGGAACAGCAACTTCGTCTTCACCAACCTGGTCCTGTTCCATCTGCAACGGCATTCCGACCATCATGCCTTCGCCAAACGCCCCTATCAGGTCCTCCGTCATTATGACGATAGCCCGCAGATGCCCAGCGGTTATGCCGGGATGGTGGTGCTGGCGCTGATCCCGCCGCTGTGGCGGGCGGTCATGGACCCCAAGGTGCGGGCCTACTATGCGGGCGAAGAGTTCCAGTTGACGGCCGAACAGAGCGAGCGGCCGGCAGCTTCCTGAGAATGGCCGGCGTCCCCGCTCCGTGCCCGAATAGCTCTTCGTTCGGGCAATCCCGCCTTGCCTGGGGTTGACTATCCTTAGCGATATCTCGGCACGGAAAGGAGCCCAGGGATGAACATTCGGCAGAGAATCCTCGCTTCGGGCGCCATCGGCATCGTGGCTGTGGTGCTGCTAGGCGGGGTCGGCTTCTGGGGGCAATTGCGGTTGGGCAAGGCGCTGTCGGAGAACGAGCTGAGCGTCAATGCGCTGCGCAACCACATGGAAGGCGACATGATGCACGACGCCTTGCGCGCCGACGTCCTGGCGGCGTTCGTGGTCCAGCCCGGCGACGGCGCGGCGGCCGAGCAGGTCCGCCAGGACCTGCAGGAGCACAGCCAGTGGTTTCGCAAGGTGGTCGAGCAGAACCAGGGGCTGCCTCTCAACGACGCCATCCACCAGGCGCTGGTCGAGTTGCGGCCCGACCTGGAAGCCTACATCGGCGCCGCCGAGAGCATCGTCGGCAAGGCGTTGCTCGATCCCGTGGCGGCACGGGCCGAGCTGCCGCAGTTCGTCCAGGCCTTCAAGGAGCTGGAAGGGCGCAACGAAGCGCTCAGCAGCCTGATCGAGAAACACGTCGAGCAGACCAACCGGGCGCGCGAAGACAGCATGCGCTATTCCGCCTGGATGCTCGCGGGCGGCATCCTGGTCGCCTGCCTGGTCCTCGGGCAGCTTTGTCGCCAGTTGCTGCGCGCCGTCCTCAAGCCTCTGCGCAAGCTGGTCGCCTCGGCCCGGGTGATCGCCCAGGGCAACCTGCAGGAGCCGATCGGTGTCGACAGCGACGATGAGGCCGGACAGTTGCAGCGGGCCTTGGGCGAGATGCAGGAGAACCTGCGGCAGATGATCACCATCATCCGCCAGGAAAGCGAAGAGCTCCATGACACCTCCCAATCCATCGGCCAGACCTCGCAGTCGATCGTCGACGGTGCCAGCCAACAGGCCGACAGCGCCACCAGCATGGCCGCGAGCATGGAAGAGATGATCACCAATATCTCGCAGATTTCCGACCACGCCGACAACGCCAGGGTGATCTCGGCCAAGTCCGAGGAGCTGGCCAGCAGTGGCGGGCAGGTGATCCTCAACGTGGTGGAAGGGATGAGCCGCATCGCCGACGTGGTCAACCAGTCCTCCACCAGCATCACCGCTCTCGGCCAGTCGTCGGACGAGATCCATTCGATCATCCAGGTGATCAAGGGGATCGCCGAGCAGACCAACCTGCTGGCGTTGAACGCCGCCATCGAGGCGGCGCGGGCCGGAGAGGCCGGGCGCGGTTTCGCCGTGGTCGCCGACGAGGTACGCGGGCTGGCGGCGCGGACCACCCAGTCGACCCAGGAGATCACCGCGATGATCGAGCGCATCCGCGCCAGCACGGGGCAAGCGATCAACAGCATGGAGGCCGGCGTGAGCCGGGTCAACGAGGGGGTGTCGTTCGCCCGCCAGGCAGGGGTGTCGATCAACGAGATCCTCGATGGAACCCGTCATGCCGCGTCGGTGGTCGATGAGATTTCCCAGACCATCCGCGAGCAGTCGCGCGCCAGTGATGAAATCGCCCAGCGCGTGGAGCTCATCGCCCAGCGTTCGCAGCAGAACACCCAGGCGATGCACGAGATGGCCGCCACCGCCAGGCGCCTGAACGAGGTTGCAGCGACCATGCGCTCGTCGGTGGAGCGCTTCAAGATCTGACGGGAGCCGCCTAGGTCGTCGACTCCGGGAGGCGCACGAACAGCGTGTAGCGTGCGCCTTCGATCGCTTCGAAGGCGATCAGCTTCTCGATCAGCGCCAGGTTCAGGACCTTGCCCGCGTTGAGCAGCAGCATGCCGTTGTTGGCGGTGAGGTTGCGCGCCAGCACCATGCCCGGAACCAGGTCGCGGGTGCCATGGGCACGGACTTGCGGATCGGCCAGGGTGACATCGGCAAGGGTCGTCGCGCAGACCTGGATGAACGGTTCGATCAGCTCGGGGTCGTACAGCCGGCCGGCGTATTTGCGGATGTACATCAGTGCTTCGTCGCGATTCATGCGCCGTTCGAGGATCAGTCCGCGCTGCAGCTCGACGAAATCCACCGCCAGCTTCAAGAGGCGCGAGCCCAGGGGAATGGCCTCGCCCTTGAGGTGGTCCGGATAGCCGCTGCCGTCCCAGTGCTCCTGGTGATGGCGAATCAGGCGGGCGGCGTCCTGCATCGGTTCCAGCGACATCAGCAGCGACTCGCTGAGTTCCGGGTAGCCGCGGAAACGATCGCGGTCGTGGTGATAGAGCAGGTCCGAGGGCGAGCTGAGCAGGGTGTCGTTCCAGCTTAGCTTGCCGATGTTGTAGAGCGCCGCGGCCATCGCCAGGTCGCGACCATCCGATTCGTCGACGAGGCCGCTGGCACAGCAGGCGCGGACCAGTTCGATGATTTGCTGGTTGGTCTGCTTGTCCTTGGGCAGGCGCTGGTTGACCAGCAGCGAGAAGACTTCGGTGCCGACCACGTAGCTGCGCTTTAGCTCCTCATAGGCGAGGTCGAGCATGTCGGCGGTCTGCTGCAGTTCGGCGGTGCGCGCCTGAACGCGCTTTTCCAGCGTGGCGTTGAGTTGCTGGAGGCGGTCGTTCTGCTCCTGGGTAAGTCGCTCCAGGCGCCGCCGCTCGCGCTCGGAATGCAGGTATTCGAGCGACTGGCGCAGGGTCAGCAGCAACTCGTCGTCGTTCCACGGCTTGCTCAGGTAATGGTGGATGCGCCCTTCATTGATGGCCTTGGCGATGGTTGGCAGGTCGGCATGGCCGGTGAGCAGGATGCGAATGGTTTCCGGGGAGCGGCGATGGATTTCCGCGAGCAGGGCAGCGCCGTCCATGTTCGGCATGCGGGCGTCGGACACCACCAGGTCCACGGGCCGGCTTTCCAGCAGTTGCAGGGCCTGTTCGCCGCTCTCCGCCAGCAACAGGTCGTAGGGCTGGTTGCGTAGCAGCCGGCGCAGGCTGCTGAGGATCAGCGGCTCGTCGTCGACCAGCAGCACGCTGAAGCGGATCTCCGTCTCGTTGGAAGGAGGTGCGCTATCGTTCATGAGTGTCTGTCCACCGGGTGAGTTTTGCCTGAATACTTCAGGCAAGCATAGTCCGAGTCTGGCCTGGACGAGGGCGCATGCACGCGGCGGCTGGGCGAGCGGAGGTGCGGATCATGGAGACGTTACCCATCAGGAACCGGCGCTTGCTGGTGATCGATGAGCGGCAGGCGGATCGAGACCGTGTATGCGGGTTGTTGCAGGGAACCCTAGGGGCCGAATCGCCTCCCGTGGCGCCTGAGCGGGGCTACCAGGTGGATACGGCGGGAAGCGCCGAGGAGGCATTGGGGCGGATACGCTCGGCCCTCCAGGCCGATGCGCCGTATGCCGTGGTCTTCCTCGGGATGCCGTCGGTAGGCGCGGATATTCCCGTTCTCGAGCGGTTCTGGCGTCTCGACTCCCGCTTGCAGGTCGTGGTGCATGCGCCTCCCGCCGATTTTCCGCTATTGGCGCCGTGGGCTGCGGAAGAGCGCCTGCTGCTCCTCGGCCTGCCTTTGCAGGGACAGGAGGTCCGCCAGATGGCCGGCAATCTCAGCGCCAAGTGGAACGTGACGGCTCACCTCCAGTTGCAGATGAGCCGGATGGAGGCTGCCATCCAGGAGATCACCCGGGAAGTCGGCCAGGCCAAGGAGGCGCTGGAGAAAGAGATCGGCGAGCGCAAGGAACTGGAAAGCCAACTGGTGCAGACGGAGAAGCTTGCCTCGATCGGCCACCTGGCCGCCGGCGTCGCCCATGAGATCAATAACCCCATCAGCTACGTTTCCTCCAACTACACCACCCTGGAGGAGCACGTCAGGCGTTTGCTGGAGGTACTTGAAGCCTATGAAGAGGCTCGCCCCGCGATCCGCGACGAGGCGCTGGCAAGACGCCTGGAGCAGCTCGGTGAGCGGGTCGAACTGGCCTTCGTCAAGGAGGATGTCGCCGTGTTGCTGCGCGAATCCAGGGAAGGTATAGGGCGGGTGCGCAAGATCGTCCAGGACCTGAAGAACTTCTCCCGCGTCGACGCCGAGGACGACTGGCAGTGGACCGATCTGCACCAGGGGATCGAGTCGACCCTCAATATCGTCGCCAGCGAACTGAAGTACCGGGCCGACGTGGTCCGCGAATACGGCGATCTACCCGAGGTGAAGTGTCTGCCGTCGCAGATCAACCAGGTGGTGATGAACCTGGTGATGAACGCGGCCCAGGCGATGGGGCCGGAGCGGGGTCGCATCGTGATTCGCACGGGGCATACCGTGGAGCATGCCTGGATCGAAGTGGAAGACTCGGGGCAGGGTATCTCCCCCGAGATCCTGCCGCGCATCTTCGATCCGTTCTTCACCACCAAGCCGGTAGGCAAGGGGACCGGCCTGGGGTTGTCGCTCTCCTACGGCATCGTCCAGAAACACGGCGGCACCATCGAGGTACGCAGCCAGCCGGGAGTCGGCAGCGCTTTCCGGATCGTGCTTCCCCTGGAATCACCCGGCAACCTGGGCGGAGCCCACGGAAATTAACTGTTGCGCCGGCTAGAGTAACGTAAGACAATGATTTATCTACCGTTTGGGGTGGGTCTCGGGTTGGGATGCCGGTTTGGTTCCCGTTGCCGGCTCACTTGAAGCGAGATCCTGCCCGGATGGCGAAATCGGTAGACGCAAGGGACTTAAAATCCCTCGGGGGTAACCCCGTGCCGGTTCGACCCCGGCTCCGGGCACCATCGTGTTTCCTGGCGTTCAGCCGACTTCTGCGTTCCTTCCCCGATTTTCTTCCGGCCCGCCATCGCGCGGCAGTCAACGAGTCAACGAGTCGACGTTGCCTTCTTTCCCTCCTCGGCCTTGGAGGCTTTTCATTCTAGTACGGCTCCGTATAGGGTTCGCCCTGGCTGGCGAGCGGGAGTGTTTGTTCAGCTTGAAGTAGTTGTCTTTGGAAGTTTGATTTTTTGTCGTTATCTTCTGCTCCTGCTTTTTAATTTCCTTTCCGAATATATTCAATTCACTGGCGGAATTATCCTCTTTTCTCCTGCATGAATTGGTAGGCGGTACTTCCTCGTTGCTGTGCTTTGCTGACAGGGAAGGATCGCGAATCAGGGTTTTTCGCCTCTTTCGTTTATGAACAGGAATTCATATATCGGAGATCAATCATGGCTTGGAAAGGTGAGGTTCTGGCTAATAACGAAGCAGGGCAGGTAACGTCGATTATCTACAATCCGGGCGATGTCATTACCATCGTCGCCGCCGGTTGGGCCAGTTACGGACCTACCCAGAAATGGGGGCCGCAGGGCGATCGGGAGCATCCGGACCAAGGGCTGATCTGCCACGATGCGTTTTGTGGTGCGCTGGTCATGAAGATTGGCAACAGCGGAACCATTCCGGTCAATACCGGGTTGTTCCGTTGGGTTGCACCCAATAATGTCCAGGGTGCAATCACTCTTATCTACAATGACGTGCCCGGAACCTATGGCAATAACTCCGGCTCGTTCAGTGTCAATATTGGAAAGGATCAGTCCTGATAACTTGTCTCGGAAAAAAAGGGCCCGAATGGGCTCTTTTTTTAAATACAAATAAAGTGAAGTTGCCCGTGTGGCCGTTATGAACGGACAGGCAGCGCTTCGCAGTTGCGACTACCAATGACAAGGGTATCGAACTCCTGGGGCTGCCGCGGTCGTGGGAAACCGAGCGAGGGGGGCGGGGAACTGCTTCAACACGCTTCGGTCTGAACGGGAATATCGATTCCTGACCCGATTCAGAATTCCGTCCACATAGTAGACAGTACCGAAGCCGATGCCCTGCCGACTTTCCCTGGTTGTATTTCCCGCTCTCTTCTCCATTGCCGCTGGCGCCGCGGAGGAACTCAAGGACATGGCAGGTTCGACCATCGTCGTTGCCGGAAGACTCGAGGCCGTCGAATGCCCTGGCGCAGGCCTGTACGATTGCACGGGGTGGCCTGCCAACCTGTACCGTTTCGAGGGACAGGACGTGTGCCTCAGCATCGAGGCTGGCTGCGATTACAGTTGCGATGGCATTCTCAGCGAGAAGGGCGGCACGCAATCGATCCTGGTTTCCGGCTCCTATCGCGATCACATCCGCAAGGTGGAAGGCACGCAGGTCTCCTGCCCGCGCTAGAGACGCTCGGCCGAGCGCTGGAAACATCGCGAGGTGCAACGGACGGTCTGCCGCCCGCTGAAGAAGGCGAGCGGCGCGGGATGTGCTAGGGTGCCCGTTTGCAGGGAGGACCCAGGGCATGGAGCACCCATACAAGACCCCAGAGGCGGACCTGGCCGAGGAGAAGCTGACTGCGAGAGGTTTCCTTTCCGGCGGGCAGCCGCTGTGGAAGGCATTCTGGCTGTTCTTCGCTGCGGGTTTCTTATTGCTCAGCGTCGCCGCCAGGCAGGCGATGGTGGCCATTGTCGATCCGCTGATGCAGGAAGCTCCCGGCGAACATGCGGTGGCCCTGACCTTGTGGGGAATGGTCGGTGTCGAGCTGGTTAGGCTGGCCTACCTGTGCCTCAGCCTCGTCGTGGTCTGGCGCTGCGGGCGCAATTCCCGCTGGGCGGCTGCGCGCCATGCCAGCAGGGCGGTGCTGTTGGCACTGATACTCCTGACCCTTTACTCGATCTATCTGGTCTGGGCCTTGCTCGCCAGTCCCTGAGCGACGCGCCGAGGCTGGCGAGCATGCTGGTACGGCCCACTCCACGTGCCTGCGTTGGCTAACGCCGCAGCCAGTCCTCCAGTTGCTCCGGCAGCATCGGCTGGGCGATCAGATAGCCCTGGCCCTCGTGGCAGCCCCAGGCTTGCAGCAGGTGGAAGGTGTCGTGGGTCTCGATGCCTTCCGCGACCACCCGATAACCCAACTGGCTGGCCAGGCCGATCACCGCCTGGGTGACGCTCTGCGCCTTCGGCGAGCCGGCGAGGTCGCGGGTGAACGATTGGTCGAGCTTGATGGCGGTGATTGGCAGATCGCGCAGGTAGGTCCAGTTGCTGTAGCCGGTGCCGAAGTCGTCCACCGCGATGCCCATGCCAAGCTCCCGGGCACGCAGCAGCACCGAGCCGACCGCCGAGGCGTCGCGGATGAGTACGCTTTCGGTGAATTCCAGCTCGAGGGCGGAAAGGTCGATGTTGTAGGTTTTGGCGAGTCTGACGGCCTCTTCCAGGAAGCTGCTGTCTTCCATGTCCGATGCCGATACGTTGATCGCCAGCCTGAGCGGGATGTTCCGTGCGTTCCATTGCGCCAGCTGGGCCATGGCATGGCGCAGCACCCAGTCGCTGAGGGGGCGCATCAGTGCGGTTTTCTCCGCCAGGGGCACGAATTCGGCGGGGCTGACGAAGCCGAGTTGCGGGTGCCGCCAGCGCAGCAGCGCTTCCACGCCCGTGCACCTGCCTGTCGGCAGGTCGATTTTCGGCTGATACACCAGATGGAAGCCTTCTTCGGTTCCGATCGCCTGGGACAGCGAGGTCAGCAATGTGAAGGCACGCTGCTGGGCCTGGTCCAGCGGCGGGTTGTAGCGGGCCCAGCCGACACCGCGGTCGCGGGCGTCGTCGGCCGCGCTGACCACCAGGCGCAGCCAGTCCTGATCGCCGTCGAGGGGATCGTCGGCAAGCGGTAGTACGCCGAGGCCCACGTTGGCCTTGATCGGGATCCCGCGACATACGACGGGGCTTTCGAAGGCCCGCAGCAGGCGGAGGCAGACCGACTCGGTTTCTTCCTGTTGCTGCCGTGGCAGGAGCAGTCCGAAGCGCGTCGGGCTGATCTTGTAGAGAGTGAAATCCGGCAGTTCCGCGCGGATGCGGTCGCGCGCCTCGAGCATGAGGTCGTTGGAAAAGGGATAGCCCAGCGTACGGATGATGGTATTCAGCAGGGCGAGGGGCAGGAGGTCGGCGGCGATCACGGTGAGGGCGCCGTCGCGCTGCAGGCGCAGGGAAACGTCCTCCTGCAGGCGGAGACGGTTGTACAGGCCGGTTGGCTCGTCGATGTAGTTGGTCGAGCGGAGCGTATGGATACGGGCCATCACCAGCCGGGCGAAGTGCTCGAGCATGGCGACGTCCCGCTCGGCCAGCGGCCCGCGTGGTTCCCGGTCGATGACGCAGAGGCTGCCGAGGTTGAGACCTTCCGCGGTGGCCAGCGGAGCCCCGGCGTAGAAGCGGATGCGCGGTTCGCCTTGCACATAGGGGTTGTCCCGGAAGCGCGGGTCGAGGGTGGCGTCGGCCACCTCGAATACTCCCTTGCCCAGGATCGCATAGGCGCAGAACGAATCCCGTCGCGGCGTCTGCCGGATATCGAGGCCGATGCTCGCGCGAAACCACTGGCGCTGATGGTCGAGGATGGAAATGAGCGCGATGGGCGTCTGGAAGTAGGACGTAGCGGCGGCGAGGATTTCCTCGAATACCTCGTCCGCACCTTCTTCCAGCAGACCGAGTTGGTCGACGTAGGCCTGTCTCGAATGCTCGTCCTCGGGATAGGGTGGGGTTGCCATGCTGGACTCCTGGGCTACTGCGATGTCGGGCATCGGCAATCAATGATGTCATTGTGCCTTTATTTCGTGGAGCGCGGGCTCTTTTCCCAGATTGCAGCGATGAAAGGGCGTGGAGGTTGATCGCGGTCATGCCGGTACGGCCTTCGACGCCGACGCCAGCTCTGCGAAATCGATTACCTGGTAAACGGACTCTTCCTATATCGGCCAGCATCACCGCTCGCTAAAACGGTCGCACATGCTTCCACCGAGAAAAGACATGTCCGACACGCTCTCCTTCGCCTCGCGCCTCTGCAAGTTCGTCATCCTGCTGATCGGCGGCGCCAGCCTCTTCCTGTGGTGGCTGGGGCGACCTTACCAGGACGCCATGTCCGCCTTCGTCCCGTTGCTCATGCCGATGCTGTTTCTGGTGCTGGCGTTCGACACCTTTCGCGCCTTCTCCCGCCCCGGGCGCTAGGCCTCCGGGCGCGCAGGCACCGATGCAGCGCTGTATCCCCGTGCTGCCCCCTGTCAGCACTGATACGTGGAGAGTCTTCGCAGGCCAGCCACTGACCCGGAGGAAGCTTCCGAATCGCCGGATCGCTACAACGCGCCAGCCTGCATGTCGTCATCTTCGAACAGTTCTTCCGCGATTTACTGACGGAGCGGCGGGCTCTCCGCCACAGCGGAAGGGCCAGCCCATGCCTGCCCGCCGAGTGGCGCTTCGCTCAATGGCCGGGGAGAATGTCCACGGCGCCCGGCTTGTCGTAGGCGCCGAAGCGATCGACCAGGGTCGCGCTGGCGGCGTTCAGGCCCAGCACGTCGACCTGCACGCCGCGCTGGCGAAAGCCCAGGACCACCTTGTCCAGTGCCGCGACGGCGGTGACGTCCCACAGGTGGGCGTGGCGCAGGTCGATGAGCACATGCTCCAGTGTCTCTTTCAGGTCGAAGGCAGCGACGAACCTGCCGGACGACGCGAAGAACACCTGTCCCCTCACCTGGTAGTGGCGGCGGGTGCCGTCGGCGGAGCGTTCGCTGTCGATATCGAGGTAGTGCCCGATCTTGTTGGCGAAGAACAGCGAGGCCAGGAGAACGCCGGCGACCACGCCGAAGGCCAGGTTGTGGGTGGCGAGGACCACGCCGACCGTCACCAGCATGACCAGGTTGGTCGATAGCGGGTAGCGCTTCAGGTTGCGGATCGACTCCCAGCGGAAGGTGCCGATGGATACCATGATCATCACCGCCACCAGGGCCGCCATGGGAATCCGCCCGACCCAGTCGCTGAGGAACACCACCATCAGCAGCAGCGCGACGCCGGCCATCAGGGTCGAGAGCCGGCTGCGCCCGCCGGATTTAACATTGATCACCGACTGGCCGATCATCGCGCAGCCAGCCATGCCGCCGAGCAGGCCGGTGGCGATGTTCGCCAGGCCCTGGCCCTTGCATTCGCGGTTCTTGTCGCTGCCGGTGTCGGTCATCTCGTCGACGATGGTGGCGGTCATCAGCGACTCCAGAAGGCCGACCACCGCCAGGGCGGCGGAGTAGGGCAGGACGATCAGCAGGGTGTCGAGGTTCAGCGGCACGTCCGGCCAGAGGAACAGCGGCAGGCTGTCGGGCAACTGACCCATGTCGCCGACGGTGCGGATGTCCAGGCCCAGGTAGATGGATATGCCGGTGAGGACCAGGATGCATACCAGCGGAGAGGGCAGCAGCCGGCCGATCCGGGGCAGGTGCGGGAAGCCGTAGACGATCGCCAGGCCCGCGGCGGTCATCGCGTAGACCGGCCAGCCGACATCGGTGAGTTCGGGTAGCTGGGCCATGAAGATGAGGATCGCCAGGGCATTGACGAAACCGGTCACCACCGAGCGCGAGACGAAGCGCATCAGCGAACCCAGGCGCAGGTAGCCGGCGAGTATCTGCAGCACGCCGCAGAGCAGGGTCGCCGCCAGCAGGTATTGCAGGCCGTGGTCCTTCACCAGGTTGACCATCAGCAGCGCCATGGCGCCAGTCGCGGCGGAGATCATTCCCGGACGGCCGCCGGCGAAGGCGATCACCACCGCCATGCTGAAGGAGGCGTACAGGCCGATCTTCGGGTCGACCCCGGCGATGATGGAGAAGGCGATGGCCTCGGGGATCAGCGCCAGGGCGACGACCAGGCCGGCGAGCAGGTCGCCGCGGAGGTTGGAGAACCAGTTCTGTTTCAGCGTCTGTAGCATCGGGATACCCAGGGGCGAGGCACGGCCCGTGCAGTCGGTCGACAGCGCGGGCCGCGGGATGGCATTGGAAAAAACAAGGGATGACGACAGGCGTTCAGGCGAACGAACGCTGGCCACGGTCGTTCGGACCGTGGCCGGAAGGGGCAGGCATGGCTATGGCGGAGTGGGCAGCCAGGTCATCGGGGAGTAGCGGGTAGTCGCTTGCAGGGAGCGGCAGCATAGCTGATTCGACAGGTTCGACCAAGCCGGCAGCTCGGGCTTTCCCTGGGTTGCGTCGCGATCGACGGCATGGAACCAAACAAGCGAAACGGTTCTAAGCTATCGAGGGATCGTCCTCGCATGGAGAGAACATCATCATGTTCAACACTCGTTCTGTGCTCGCGCTGGTCGTGAGCCTGTCCCTGATCGGCGGTACGCCTGCCGTCCTGGCCGACCCGGGCAATGGCAAGGGCAACCCGCATGGCAACCAGATGGACGGCGGAAAGGGTAACAAGGGCAACAAAGGCAACCAGGGTGGCCACGACAACCATGGCGGCCCCGGCAACAAGGGCGGCGGCGCCGGCCAGAAGGGCAACGGCGGTGGCAACTGGGACTCGGGACCGCGTATCGACGTCGGCGGGGTACGGGTGATCCTCGGCGACAACCGCGGCTACTGGAACCCGGGGCCGGCCCTGCCGCCCGGCATCCAGAAGAACCTGGCGCGCGGCAAGCCGCTGCCGCCCGGCATCGCCAAGAAACTCGACGACCGCCTGCTAGGCCGGCTGCCGCACTACGACGGCTACGAGTGGATGCAGGCCGGCACCGACCTGCTGCTGGTGGCGGTGGCGACCGGGCTGATCTACGAGGTGCTGGACAACGTCCTCGACTGATCGAACCCTGGCTGTGCATGGCGGATAGCGCCACAACGCTATCCGCCATGACCCCCCGTTGGAGCGGCGGATAATCGCGTTGCGGTTGTCCGCCTTACCTCATGGAAGTCGTTTTCTTACCCCAGGTCAGGCCCGCAGGCGTTGCAGGGCATCGCCCAGTTGCGCGGAGAGGCCGTGGAGATCGCGGCTGGCGGCTTCGGTCTGCTCCACCTGTTCCTGGTTGCTGGAGGCGATCGAGGCGATTTCCGTGAGGTTGCGGGAAATGTCCTCGGCCACGGCGGTCTGTTCCTCGGCGGCGGTAGCGATCTGGCGGTTCATGTCGCGGATCGATTCGACCGAGGCGGTGATCTGGCGCAGCATGGCGCCGGCGTTGGCAACCTGCTCGGCACCGGCCTCGCTGCGCGACTGCCCGCTTTCGATGGCGCGCGCGGCATTCACCGCGCCGTTCTGCACGGTATCGATGATCTGGTGGATCTCGGCGATGGACTCGGCGGTGCGCTGCGCCAGGGTGCGGACCTCGTCGGCGACCACCGCGAAGCCACGGCCGGCATCGCCGGCGCGGGCGGCTTCGATGGCCGCGTTGAGAGCGAGCAGGTTGGTCTGCTCGGCGATGCCACGGATCACGTCGAGGACCTTGCCGATCCTGCCGCTATCGCTTTCCAATTGGCGGATGACCTCCACCGTATGGTCGATCTCCTTGCGCATCTCGCCGATGCTGCGAATCGTTTCTTCCATCACGTCTTCGCCGCGCTGGGCGGAATCGTCCGCCTCGTCGGCGGCCCTGGCCGCGTCGCCGGCGTAGCGCGCCACTTCCTGGGCGGTGGCGGACATTTCCTGCATCGCCGTGGCGACCTGGTCGGTGCGGCTGAACTGCTCGCGGGTACCGGCCGCCATCAGGCTGGCGATCGCGTTCAGCGAGCCGCTGGCGCTGTCCAGGTCGCGGGTACTGCGCCGCAGCCGGTCGAAGATGTCCACCAGGAAGTCGCGCAGGGTGTTGGCGGCCAGGGCCAGCTTGCCGAGTTCGTCCTTGCGCCGGATCTCGATGCGCTCGCCGAAGTCGCCATGGCTGAGCTGGGCGATGTGCTCGATCAGGCGTTGCACCGGACGGACCAGGTTGCGGTTGACCAGCCACAGGCTGAGCAGGGCGACGGCCAGGCTGGCGCCGATCAGCACCAGGCTGCCGAGCAGCATGGTGCGCCGGGCCTCCGCGCTGATGGAGGAGGAATGGAGATCACTGGCCTGGTGCAGTTCGTCGCGCAGGGCCTGCATCTGCGCGGTGGTGGCACGGTCGATGCCGGTCACCGCCTGGTCGCCGGCGATGGGGTCGGCGCCCGCCTCGAGGAACCGTTGCCTGCCTTGTCGGTAAGCCGTACCGAGTCGCCGGTGCTCTTCGCGCAGGCGCTCGACACGATCCTTCAACTCGCCTTCGGCCACGCTGCCCAGGCGCCCGAGGATGTCCTGCACCGCTCGCTCCTGGGCTTCGAACTGGCTCCAGTATTTCGTCTGGGCCTCTGCCTGGCGTCCGCGCAGCAGGACGTTCTTCCATTCCTGGACCTGGCCGCGGAATTGCAGGTTGGCCTCGTCGATCAGTTGCGCCGCCCGCACGGGGCCGCCGAGCAGCTCGCGGTAGGCGCGTACGTCGCCGGTCAGCGAGCCGAAGCAGGCCAGGGCTATGAGTAGCAGCGCCGCCAGGCTGCCGCCGAGCAGGACAAGGATTTGCGCACGTAGGGATTGTTGCAGCATGGAACGCCTCGATGGATTGCCAGGTTGGACCGGCACGCAGGCTGCGACGAGGCAGCCGAGGACGTCCCTGTGGCCCGGCGAGGCGGGCATGGCGCGTGTTCCGGCACGCAGAGTATCGACAGCGGATCTGACAACTTGAGGACGACGCAGGGGCCGGGCCAGAGCCGACGAAGGGAAATAGCTGGCATGGATGTTCTGCGGGGCTTCGGTTAATCTCTGTGACGAATGTCACATTGTGCCAGTCGAAGGATCTGACTCATGGATGTCCCTCCCACCGTTCAGGATGAACAGGCCGTTTCCCGCCAGTTGCACTCGTTGAGTGTGCGCAATCTCGCTCACCTGGCCGCTGCCCTGACCCAGCTCGGCTTCGAGCTGTCGCGCAGCTCCGACCCTGGCACCCGCCAGGCGGCCAATGCCTTCATCGGCCAGTTGGCCAATATCAACCAGGACATTGATCGACAGATCGAGCTGCTCAGCGCGCTGGACGCCGACAACGTGGGGTTTCGCCTGCTGGACGAGGTGCAATACCCGGATGCGCCCGAATGAGCCGACGCCAGGAGCACGCAAAGAGTGGAGGGGGTGTGCGGGCCGAGAGCGGCAGTCTCCCGGCGTGGCGCTGATCAGTCTTCCTGGCGCAGGTCGCTGAGCATCTGCTCCCAGTACTGGTTGGCCTTGCGGTTGAGATCGAAGGCGGCTTGACGCAACTGGTCGTACTCGGCGCCGCTGTAGCCGCTTTCGCGCAGCTTCTGGCGAGCGGCGTCGGCTTCTTCGCGCAGACGGTTGTAGGTCGCCTGGTCGTCCGCCCAGGTCCTGCCTGTGCGCCGGGTGTACTTGTCCTGGGGTTCAGCCATGGGTTCTCCTTGCGGGCCGGATGGGACTTGGAAAAACGCTGCGCTGAACAGACTTTTTCCAATGGCAAAAATTCAAAAAAAACTGACGGATTGCGCGACTTCGCTATTGGTACCGATGTCCCATACCTGTACGCCAGCCGATGAAATTTGTGCGTTCCTCGCCAAGTCGGCTAGCTTGTTCAGGCTTGCGCCTTGGCGCTCGCCGTCTCTCCGGTAAGCTGGGAACGTTGTCGCCATGGGCTCGGAGACTGCGCGGACGGCGCTATGGCGACAGGTCCGACCTTTCCCTCCGATGGGTTTTGCGAGTAAGGAAATGCTATGAGAAGCAAGGCGTCCGGCTTGGCGCTGGTGGTAGTGGCGGGGCTTGTGGCGGGTTGCGCCAGCAGTGGCTATCAGCCCGAGGTCGACTGGCCGGCCGGCTGGCAGGTGATCACCGAGAGCATCCCACCCGAGGCCAGCGACGTGGAGCAACTGGGCTCCCGGCAACTGGCGACCAAGCTCGGGCCGGGAGGCGAGAAGGAAGCCAGCATCGAGTTGCTCAGCCTGAAGATGATGGAAGAGGAGTCGGTGGAGATCGACGGCCAGTTCCAGAGTGTCTTCGATGTCGTCCAATCGGGCTACCGCAAGGCCGGGCTGGGCTCGCGCTGCACCACACCGATCCGCTCGAACCTCGGCGGCCTGGCATCGCTGGAGACCCACTGCCGGATCAGCCAGGGCAACGAGGTGCTGCTGACCCAGATCGTGGCGATGGCCCTGGGACAGCGCGCGATGTACTCCCTGGTATATACCGCCAGTCCGGCCAACAGCGTGGTCTACCGGCAGAGCTACCTGCGCACCCGGGCCAGCCTGGTCCTGCGCTGAAGGGCCAGCCGCTCGACGCCTGGACGCGACCGGAGTCGCTCAGGCTTCCTCGGGCGGCGCCTCGACGCTGAGATAGCGATGGGCGCCGCAACGCCGGCAACGTTGGCGCAGCATCAGGTCGGGGCCTACCGTGACCAGGCTACCTTCGTCCCAGCGGCAACCTCGCAAGAAACAACGCAAGCGCATGACTCCTCCCCGCGGGGCGGCTCGCCCCGTCCACGAAACAGGCAGTGGTGGTGTGGTTCACTCCGGCTTGTTCTTGTCTGGAGGTGGGAAAAGCCTGCGGCGAAGCGTCTAGAATGGGCAACCTAAATTCGCCGGTTCATTCCGCGGCGGGATTCATCACCCAACTGGCGGCGGTGACCTGCGGTGCCAGGCACAGCTCGCCGACCATCTGTTCCACCAGCGAATCCTCCTTGTGCAGGGTGAACACCACGGCGTTCACTTCCACGTTGCCGCTGCCTTTCAGCGCGTGGCTTTCCAGGCTCTGCAGGTTCAGGCGGTTGTCGCCCATGCGTTGCAGCAACTGCATGCGCACCAGCGCTTCGTTGCGCGCCTCGCAGGACACGCTGATCTGGTAGAAGCGCTCCTGCTCGGCCTCGCCCGAGGTGTGGCGGTCCACCACCCGGCCGAGAGCGGGCAGGAACAGGTTGGCGATGACGATCAGCGCGGTCGTCATGCAGGCCGCCAGGATGAAACCGCTGCCGGCCAGTACGCCGATCGCGCCGGTGCTCCAGATGCTCGCCGCAGTGCTCAGGCCGCGTACGCTGAGGCCGTCGCGCATGATCACGCCGGCGCCGAGAAAACCGATGCCGCTGACTACCTGGGCCGCCATGCGGGTCACGCTGACCTCGTTGTCGAGCAACAGCGGCAGGATCGAGAAGCTGGCCGCACCGAGTGCGACCATCGCGTGGGTGGCCATGCCGGAAGAGCGCTGTCGCCATTGTCGCTCGAGACCGACCAGCGCACCGAGGCCGAGGGCCGTCACCAGGCCGATGGCGATTTCCGGGGTCATGCTGTGCTCCTGTGAAAAACCGCCCATTCTACGCCGTTCCGTTGGGCCGCGCCGGGGCCGACGGCCCTGGGCGGATAAGCCTCTTGCGTTTACCTTTACGTTAACGTAAACATGCTCTTCGACTTCACCGACACCGCTCGCCGGTGTCCGTCGTAGCGCCCTGGCGGCGCAGGACGACGGTTCAGCGACATTCCCAGAACAACCACAACAAGGGAAAGCCATGAATCAGCCGAGCTATACCTCGGGTCGCCAGGATGTCGCCTTGCTGGCGACCACCGTCGGCGACGCCTTCGATGCCACCGTCGCGCGTCATGCCGAGCGCGAGGCGCTGGTGGTGCGGCATCAACGCCTGCGCTACAGCTGGCGGCAACTGGCGGAGCGGGTCGATGCCTACGCCCGCGCCTTCATCGCCCTGGGCCTGCGCCCCGGCGAACGCCTGGGGATCTGGGCGCCGAACTGCGCCGAATGGTGCATTACCCAGTTCGCCAGCGCCAAGGTCGGTGCGGTCCTGGTGAACATCAACCCGGCATACCGCAGCAGCGAGCTGGAATACGCTCTCAAGCAGTCCGGTTGCAGTTGGCTGATCTGCGCCGACGCCTTCAAGACCAGCGACTACCACGCGATGCTCGGCGACCTGCTGCCGGAGCTGGCGCGGGCGCGTCCGGGCGAACTGGCCAGCGAGCGCCTGCCGGAACTGCGCGGCGTGATCAGCCTGGCCGAGCGGGCGCCGGCGGGCTTCCTGCACTGGCAGGGCCTGCCGGGGCTGGCCGCCGCGGTAGGCGCCGAGGAACTGCGCCAGCGCCAGGCCTCGCTGCAGTTCGACGAGCCGATCAACATCCAGTACACCTCCGGTACCACCGGCTTCCCCAAGGGCGCCACCCTCAGCCACTACAACATCCTCAACAACGGCTACATGGTCGGCGAAAGCCTCGGACTCGGCGCGGAAGACCGCCTGGTGATCCCGGTGCCGCTGTATCACTGCTTCGGCATGGTGATGGGCAACCTCGGCTGCGTCACCCACGGCTCGACCATGATCTACCCGGCGCCCAGCTTCGACGCCGAGGCGACCCTGCTGGCCGTGGCCGAGGAGCGCGCCACCGCGCTGTACGGGGTACCGACCATGTTCATCGCCGAGCTGGATCATCCGCGCCGCCGCGAATTCGACCTTTCCAGCCTGCGCACCGGAATCATGGCCGGCGCCACCTGCCCGATCGAGGTGATGCGGCGGGTCATTGGCGACATGCACATGGCCGAGGTGCAGATCGCCTACGGCATGACCGAGACCAGTCCGGTGTCGCTGCAGACCGGTCCGGACGATGGCCTGGAGCTGCGCGTGACCACTGTCGGACGCACCCAGCCGAGGCTGGAGAGCAAGATCGTCGACCAGACGGGCAGGGTGGTGCCGCGCGGCGAGATCGGCGAGCTGTGCACCCGCGGCTACAGCGTGATGCTCGGCTACTGGAACGACCCCCAGGCCACCGCCGAGGCCATCGACCCGGCGCGCTGGATGCACACCGGCGACCTGGCGGTGATGGACGACGACGGCTACGTGCGGATCGTCGGGCGCAGCAAGGACATGATCATCCGCGGCGGCGAGAACATCTATCCGCGCGAACTGGAGGAGTTCTTCTTCACTCACCCGGCGGTGGCCGACGTGCAGGTGATCGGCATCCCCGACGAGCGCTATGGCGAGGAAATCGTCGCCTGGATCAAGCTGCATCCGGGCCACCACGCCGATGACGAACAGTTGCGGGCGTTCTGCAAGGCGCGTATCGCTCACTTCAAGATCCCGCGCCACTTCAAGTTCGTCGACGAGTTCCCGATGACCGTTACCGGCAAGATCCAGAAGTTCCGCATGCGCGAGATCAGCATCGAAGAGATTCGCCTGCTCGCGCTGCGCCAGGGGCGCGATTGAGAGGATGGAGCCGCGCCCCGCTCCTGCGCTAAGGTGGCGGGCGGCGCGCAGCGAGGCGAGAGGGGCGGGTGAAGAACGACGGCGAGACTCAGGCGAGTACCAAGGGCACCATCTCGGTGCGCCTGGTCGGCGAAGCGCTGGTGGAGTGGCGCCGGCAGGGCGGCGAGCAGGGGGAGGTCCTCCAGGCCGCCGGTATCGATCCGCAGCTGCTCGGCAAACCCTACGCGCGGGTCACCTCGCACGCCTATTCGCGGCTCTGGCTGGATCTCGCTCGGCGCATGGACGACGAGTTCTTCGGCATGGACTCGCGGCGCCTGAAGAGTGGCAGCTTCGCTTTCATGAGCCGCTGCGCGATCCACGAGCAGACCCTGGAGCCGGCGCTGACCGGCATCCTGCGATTCCTCTGCCTGCAGTTCGACGACTTCCAGCCGCGCCTGCAGCGCCGCGGCGGCCTGGCGGAAATCGTCCTCGACGAGGCGCCGGGCCGGTACGGGCGAGCGCTGTCCTACTTCACCCTATGGATGATCACCCATGGCCTGGCCTGCTGGCTGGTCGGCCGGCGCATCCCGATCCTGGCCATCGACCTGCGCTGTCCGCAGCCGGACTACATCGAGGACTACCGGGTGATGTTCAGCGACAACCTGCGTTTCTCCCGTCCCCTCAGCCGCCTGCTGTTCAATGCCGACTGCCTGGCCTTGCCGGTCCGCCGCGACAAGCGGGAGCTGCGGCGCTTCCTGCTCGGCGCGCCGGCCAACATCCTGGTCCGCTATCGCGATCCGCAGAGCCTGGCGGCGCGGATCAAGGCCTACCTGCGCAGCCTGCGGCCGGGACGCTGGCCGGACGCGGACGCGCTCGCCGGGCATTTCTTCATGGCGCCCTCGACCCTGCGCCGCAAGCTGTCCCTGGAAGGGCAGAGCTACCAGGCGCTGAAGGACCAGGTCCGCCGCGACCTGGCCATCGCGCGGCTGGACGCCGGCGCGGCGAATTTCGCCGAACTGGCGCTGGAGCTGGGCTTCGCCGATGGCAGCGCGTTCCACAAGGCGTTCAAGAAGTGGACCGGCTCGACCCCCGGGCAGTACCGGACGCAGGTCGCGGCGGAAACCGCGTCGGCCGAGTCGTCAGGCGTCTTGTCCGAAACGCTCGGCCATCGATAGGGTGAATGCCCGCGCAGCGTCATCCGCCGTATGTCGCGAACGGTTCGGCGGGGCAGGCGGCCAGCACGGATTGTCCAAACCGCTCAGGCAGATTGAAGCCTTTCGACATTGCCCCGCGTCGGCCACGGCGTGAAGATTCCGGCTACTCCATACAAAAACAAGCCGAGGAGTCCTGCAATGCGCGACTACGCCACCACTGCCGCCGGGTTCGACTTGCAGCGGACCGCCGCCGCCACGCTTTCCGGTACGCTCCAGGCGCTCAACGCCTGCGTCGAATGCTGCGACCGGCATGCCCTGCCGGGACGGATCGCGTTGTTCTGGGAGGGCAAGGATGGCAGTCGCGCCAGCTATACCTTCAGCGAGCTGAAAGCGCTCTCCGGACGTTTCGCCAATTTCCTCCAGGCCCAGGGCGTACGCCCGGGCGACTGCGTCGCCGGCCTGTTGCCGCGCACGCCCGAGCTGCTGGTCACCATCCTCGGCGCCTGGCGCCTGGGCGCGGTGTACCAGCCGCTGTTCACCGCCTTCGGCCCGAAGGCCATCGAACACCGCGTGGCGACCGCCGGCAGCAAGGTGCTGGTCACCGATGCGGCCAACCGCGACAAGCTCGACGAACTCGCCGATCCGCCTCTGGCCGTCACCGTCGGCGGACCGAAGGGGCAGGGCATCCGTCGCGGCGATTTCAGCTTCTGGGCCGAGCTGGAGTGCTATCCGGCCGAATTCGAACCGGTTCCGCGCAGCGGCGAGGATCCGTTCCTGATGATGTTCACCTCCGGCACCACCGGCCTGGCCAAACCGGTGCCGGTGCCGCTCAAGGCGATCCTCGCCTTCGTCGGCTACCTGCGCGAGGCGGTGGACCTGCGCCCCGAGGACGCCTTCTGGAACCTCGCCGATCCGGGCTGGGCCTACGGCCTCTACTACGCTGTCGCCGGTCCCCTCGCCATGGGCCATCCGACCACCTTCTACGAAGGGCCGTTCAGCGTGGAAAGCACCTGCCGGATCATCCGTGACTACGGCATCACCAACCTTGCCGGATCGCCCACCGCCTATCGCCTGCTGATGGCCGCCGGCGCGGCCGCGGAAACTGCGCTGAAGGGGCGCCTGCGCGCGGTCAGCAGCGCCGGCGAGCCGTTGACCCCGGAGGTGATCCGCTGGTTCGCCGACAGGCTCGGCACCACCATCCACGATCATTACGGGCAGACCGAGCTGGGCATGGTGCTGTGCAACCACCATGCCCTGGCGCATCCGGTGCGGGTCGGCGCCGCCGGATTCGCCTGTCCCGGGCACCGGGTAGTAGTGCTGGACGACGATCTCAACGAACTGCCGCCCGGCCAGCCAGGCATCCTCGCCCTCGACCGGCGGCGTTCGCCGCTGATGTGGTTTCCCGGCTACCAGGGCCTGGAAACCGCAGCCTTCGTCGGCGACTACTACCTGAGCGGCGATACCGTCGAACTCAACGAAGACGGCAGCATCAGCTTCGTCGGCCGCGCCGACGACGTCATTACCACCTCTGGCTACCGGGTCGGCCCGTTCGATGTGGAGAGCGCGCTGATCGAACACCCGGCAGTGATGGAGGCGGCGGTGATCGGCAAGCCCGACCCGGAGCGCACCGAACTGGTCAAGGCCTTCGTCGTGCTCTGCGCCGGCCACCGGCCGACGCCGGAACTGGCGGACGCATTGCAGCGATACGTGCGCCAGCGCCTGTCGGCGCACGCCTACCCGCGGGAGATCGAGTTCCTCGAGGAACTGCCGAAGACTCCCAGCGGCAAGATCCAGCGCTTTCTCCTGCGCAACCAGGAGATCGCCCGGCAACGCGAGGCGGCCCCACGGGCGGCCGCCGCGAACTGATTCAGCAGGAGAAAACGACGTGCGTATCGAAAATCGAGTGTTCCTGGTTACCGGCGGCAGCTCCGGCCTCGGCGCCGCCACCGCGAAGATGCTGGTGGAGCAGGGTGGCAAGGTGGTGCTGGCCGACATCAACGCCGAGGCCGGCGCGGCCAAGGCCGCCGAGCTTGGCGCCCAGGCGCGCTTCGTCAGGGCCGACATCGCCAGCGAGGCCGACGGCCGCCAGGCCGTGGCCGCTGCACTGGAGGCCTTCGGCGGCCTCCATGGCCTGGCCAATTGCGCGGGCGTGGCGCCGGCCGAGAAGGTCCTCGGACGCAATGGCATCCATGCCCTGGAGAGTTTCCGCCGGGTCATCGACATCAACCTGGTGGGCAGTTTCAACATGCTGCGCCTGGCCGCCGAGGCCATGTCCCAGGGCCAGCCGGACGAGGGCGGCGAGCGCGGGGTGATCGTCAATACCGCCTCGGTGGCGGCGTTCGACGGGCAGATCGGCCAGGCCGCCTATTCCGCCTCGAAGAGCGGGGTGGTCGGCATGACCCTGCCCATCGCCCGCGAGCTGGCGCGCTTCGGCATCCGGGTGATGACCATCGCCCCGGGCATCTTCGAGACACCGATGATGGCCGGCATGCCCCAGGAGGTGCGCGACTCCCTCGGCGCCAGCGTGCCGTTCCCGCCGCGCCTGGGGCGTCCGGACGAATACGCCGCGCTGGTCCGGCAGATCATCGAGAACAGCATGCTCAACGGCGAAGTGATTCGCCTCGACGGCGCCATCCGCATGGCCGCCCGCTAATACAGGAGGAAGATCCCATGACCCGCGAAGATCCGATCGTCATCGTCAGCGCCGTCCGCACCCCGATGGGCGGCTTCCTCGGCGACTTCAAGGACGTCAACGCCGCTACCCTCGGTGCCGCGGCGGTGCGCGCCGCGGTGGAGCGGGCGCGCCTGCAAGCCGACGAAGTGGACGAGGCCGTGCTCGGCTGCGTGCTCGCCGCCGGCCAGGGCCAGGCGCCGGCGCGCCAGGCGGTGCTTGGCGCCGGACTGGCGCGCGGCACGCCGTGCTCGACGCTGAACAAGATGTGCGGCTCGGGCATGAAGGCGCTGATGCTCGCCCATGACACGTTGCTCGCCGGCAGCGCCGGGGTCGCGCTGGCCGGGGGCATGGAAAGCATGTCCAACGCGCCCTACCTGCTGGAGCGCGCCCGTAGCGGCTACCGCATGGGCCACGGCAAGGTGCTCGACCACATGTTCCTCGACGGCCTCGAAGACGCCTACGACAAGGGCCGCCTGATGGGCACCTTCGCCGAGGACTGTGCCGAGGCCTACGGCTTCACCCGCGAAGCACAGGACGAGTTCGCCGTGGCCTCGCTGACCCGCGCGCAGCAAGCCATGCGCGACGGGCGCTTCCAGGCCGAGATCGTGCCGCTGACGGTCACCGTCGGCAAGACCGAGCGCCTGGTGGATAGCGACGAGCAGCCGCCGAAGGCCCGGCTGGACAAGATCCCGACCCTGAAGCCGGCGTTCCGCGAAGGCGGCACGGTGACCGCGGCCAACTCCAGTTCGATTTCCGACGGCGCCGCCGCGCTGGTCCTGATGCGCCTTTCCGAGGCCGAGCGACGCGGGCTCGCGCCGTTGGCGGCGATTCGTGGGCATGCTTCGTTCGCCGACGCGCCGAACCTGTTCCCCACCGCGCCGGTCGGTGCGGTGAAGCGCCTGATGCAGCGTACCGGCTGGTCGCTGGGCGAGGTCGACCTGTTCGAGGTCAACGAAGCCTTCGCCGTGGTCGGCATGGCGGCAATGCGCGACCTCGACCTGTCCCACGAGCGCCTCAACGTCCACGGCGGCGCCTGTGCGCTGGGCCATCCGATCGGCGCGTCCGGCGCGCGGATCGTCGTGACCCTGCTCAACGCCCTGCAGCAGTACGACCTGGAACGCGGCGTGGCGGCGGTCTGCATCGGCGGCGGCGAGGCGACCGCGATCGCCGTCGAGCGCTTGCGCTGATGCAGGCAGTGAAGAAGAGGAACCCGCGATGATTCCCTGCGAAGAAGAGATCCAGATCCGTGACATGGCGCGGCAGTTCGCCCAGGAACGGCTGAAACCGTTCGCCGCCGACTGGGACCGCGAGCACCGTTTCCCGGCCGAGGCAATCCGCGAGATGGCCGACCTCGGCTTCCTCGGCATGCTGGTGCCCGAGGAATGGGGCGGCGCGCAGACCGGGCACCTGGCCTACGCCATGGCCCTCGAGGAGATCGCCGCTGGCGACGGCGCCTGCTCGACCATCATGAGCGTGCACAACTCGGTCGGCTGCATGCCGATCCACAAGTTCGGCAGCGCCGAGCAGAAGGAGCGCTTCCTCCGTCCGCTGGCCCAGGGTTCGATGCTCGGCGCCTTCGCCCTGACCGAGCCGCAGGCCGGTTCCGACGCGAGCTTCCTGAAGACCCGCGCCCGCCGCGACGGTGACCACTACGTGCTGAACGGTGCCAAGCAGTTCATCACTTCGGGCAGCCACGCGGGGATGGTGATCGTCTTCGCGGTCACCGATCCGGATGCCGGAAAGCGCGGCATCAGCGCGTTCATCGTGCCCACCGACACGCCCGGCTACGAGGTGGTGCGGATCGAGGACAAGCTCGGCCAGCACGCCTCGGACACCTGCCAGCTGGCCTTCAACGACCTGCGTATCCCGGCCACGCTGCGCCTGGGCGAGGAGGGCGAGGGCTACCGCATCGCCCTGGCCAACCTCGAAGGCGGCCGCATCGGCATCGCCGCCCAGGCGGTCGGCATGGCGCGCGCGGCGTTCGAGGCGGCGCGCGACTACGCCCATGAGCGGGAAACCTTCGGCAAGCCGATCATCGAGCACCAGGCGGTGGCCTTCCGCCTGGCCGACATGGCCACCCGCATCGCCGTGGCGCGGCAGATGGTCCACCACGCCGCCAGCCTGCGCGAAGCCGGCCTGCCGTGCCTGACCGAAGCCTCGATGGCCAAGCTGTTCGCCTCGGAGATGGCCGAGGAAGTCTGCTCCGCGGCGATCCAGACCCTCGGTGGCTATGGCTACCTCAAGGACTTCCCGGTGGAACGCATCTATCGGGACGTGCGGGTCTGCCAGATCTACGAGGGCACCAGCGACGTGCAGCGCCTGGTGATCGCGCGCAGCCTGTAGCGGCGACTATCCGTCGTTTCCGCAACGGCGCCTTCTCCCTTCAGGGAGAGGGCGCACTGAGGCACCTCGGAAGCAAATGCCCGAGCCTCGTTCGCCCTACGCCCCTTGGCAGGCGCTCACGCCGGCTGCGCCGCCTTGTTCTCGCGCGCGGTGACCTGCTGGCACAGCTCGATGATCTGCTCGCGCATCCAGCGGTTGGCCGGGTCCTGATCGGTGCTCTCGTGCCAGTACAGGTGGGTTTCCAGCTTCGGCACGTCGCTCACCGGCAGCACCGCGTAGTGCAGGTCGTGGTGACGGGCGAAGCGTTCCGGCACGGTCATCGCCATGTCGGTCTGCTGGACCACCGTGGAGGCCATCAGGTAGTGCTGCGAGCGCAGCGCGATCTTGCGCTGGATGCCCATCTTGCCCAGCGCCAGGTCGATGTAGCCGAGGCCGCTGCGGCGGCTGGAAATATGGATGTGGGTCAGGCCCAGGTAATCGTCCAGGGCCAGCTTCGGCTTGCCCGCCAGTGGGTGGCCGCGGCGCATGGCGCAGACGTAGCGGTCCTCCATCAGCTTGACGTGGCGCACCTGGGGATCGGTGTTCAGCGGCGCGTCGACGGCGAAGTCGAGGCGGCCGGCGGCGAGTTCCTTGGTGGTCTCGCGGCGCTTGGCGAGGAAGCTCTCGATATGCACGTTCGGCGCCAGGCGGCGCAAGCGCTGGAACAGCGGGGGGAGGATGACCGCTTCGGTGAGGTCGGTCATGCTGATGCGGTAGGTCTTGTTCGCCTGCTGCGGATCGAAGCTGCGGCTCTCCTGCACCGAAACCCGCAGCAACTGCAGCGCGTTGCGCACCGGGCCGATGATGTTCTGCGCCATAGGGGTCGGCACCATGCCTTGGGCGGTGCGCACGAATAGCGGGTCGTTGAAGGTCTCGCGCAGCCGGGAAAGGGCGTTGGATACGGCTGGCTGGGTGATGCCGACGATCTGCCCGGCGCGGGTCAGGTTGGCTTCGGTATAGATCGCATCGAACACGATGAACAGGTTCAGGTCGACTTTGTTCAGGTTCATGGCACTGGCTCCGCGACTTTTCTTGTTATTGGGGGCTTGGATGACCCCCATATGGATCATGAATGTTCATGGACGGAAAAAATAGACTGGGCAAATCTTAAGCCCTGTTCCGGCATCGTTACCAGCGCCTTTGTCCGATGCCTCGCCTGCCAACCCGTCAGAAGGTATCCCCCATGGATTTCGCCTATTCCCCCAAGGTCCAGGAGCTGCGTGAACGCGTCAGCGCGTTCATGGAAGCGCATGTCTATCCCGCCGAAGCCGTGTTCGAGCGCCAGGTCGCCGAGGGCGACCGCTGGCAGCCGACGGCGATCATGGAAGAGCTGAAGGCCAAGGCCAAGGCCGAAGGGCTGTGGAACCTGTTCCTGCCCGAGTCCGAGTACGGTGCCGGGCTGGCCAACCACGAATACGCGCCGCTGGCGGAAATCATGGGCCGTTCGCTGATCGGGCCGGAACCCTTCAACTGCGCCGCGCCGGATACCGGCAACATGGAGGTGCTGGTGCGCTACGGCAGCGAGGAGCAGAAGCGCACTTGGCTGGAACCGCTGCTGAGCGGCGAGATCCGCTCGGCCTTCGCCATGACCGAACCGGGCGTGGCCTCGTCCGACGCCACCAATATGGAGGCGCGCGCCGAGCGCCAGGGCGACGACTGGGTGATCAACGGGCGCAAGTGGTGGACTTCCGGCGCCTGTGATCCGCGCTGCAAGATCCTGATCTTCATGGGCCTGACCAACCCGGACGCGCCGCGCCACCAGCAGCACTCGATGATCCTGGTACCGGTCGACACCCCCGGGGTGAAGATCCTCCGTCCGCTGCCGGTGTTCGGCTACGACGACGCGCCGCATGGCCATGCCGAAGTGCTGTTCGAGAACGTGCGGGTGCCCTACGAGAACGTCATCCTCGGCGAGGGCCGCGGTTTCGAGATCGCCCAGGGGCGCCTCGGCCCGGGCCGCATCCACCACTGCATGCGCTCCATCGGCATGGCCGAGCGCGCCCTCGAACTGATGTGCAAGCGCGCGGTCAGCCGTACCGCGTTCGGCAAGCCGCTGGCGCGCCTGGGCGGCAACATCGACCACATCGCCGACTCGCGGATGGAGATCAACATGGCGCGCCTGCTGACCCTGCAGGCCGCCTACATGATGGATACCGTGGGCAACAAGATCGCCCAGAGCGAAATCGCCCAGATCAAGGTGGTGGCGCCCAACGTGGCGTTGAAGGTGATCGACCGGGCGATCCAGATGCACGGTGGCGCCGGGGTTTCCAACGACTTCCCGCTGGCTTACTGGTACGCCATGCAGCGCACCCTGCGCCTGGCCGACGGCCCGGACGAGGTGCACCGCGCGGCGATCGGCAAGTTCGAGCTGGGCAAGTACGTGCCCAGGGAGATGCTGCGCAGCAGCCGCTGACGGCTGTGGTATAGGGGAAAGGCCCGCGGGTGCGGGCCTTTTTCATTCCGGGGACTCCGCCCCTTTTTCCTCGGCGTTGCGTTCCAGCTGCCACGCGCGACGGCTGTGCAGCAGGGCGGCGAACTCGCGGGCCGCCCGCTCGTTGCGGAAGCAGATCCCACGCGTGCCGAGGCGGACCCGCCAGAAAGGTTCAGCGTGGGTGTCCAGACGTTCGATCCAGAGCGTGTTCGGCATTCGGTTCGGCCTTGTCCTCGACGGTGGCTTTCGGCGTGCGGGTCTTCAGCAGGGAGAGCAGGATGCCGCCCGCCAGCAGGCCGAAGGTTACGCCAAGCGAGAGGCCGGCGGGAATCTTGCCGATCACACCGTGGAGCATGATCTTCGCACCGATGAACACCAGCACCAGGGCCAGGGCGTATTTCAGGTAGACGAAGCGGTGGATCATCGCCGCCAGCGAGAAGTACAGGGCGCGCAGGCCGAGGATGGCGAAGATGTTCGAGGTGTAGACGATGAACGGGTCCTGGGTGATGGCGAAGATCGCCGGCACGCTGTCCACCGCGAACACCAGGTCGGCCAGCTCGATCAGCACCAGGGCGAAGAACAGCGGGGTGGCGTAGCGCACCAGCTTGCCGCTGGCGTCCGGCAGGCGGACGAAGAAGTGATGCTCGTGCAGTTCCTTGGTCACCCGCATGTGCTTGCGCAGGAAACGCAGCACCGGGTTGTGCTCGAGGTCGGGTTCTTCCTCGTGCTTGTTGAACAGCATCTTCACGCCGCTGAACAGCAGGAAGGCGCCGAACACGTACATGATCCAGTCGAACTCCTTCACCAGCGCGGCGCCCAGGCCGATCATGATCGCCCGCAGGACGATGGCGCCGAGGATGCCCCAGAACAGCACCTGGTGCTGGTAGCGGCGGGGGATGCCGAAGAAACTGAAGATCATCGCCATGACGAACACGTTGTCCATCGATAGCGACTGTTCGACCAGGAAGCCGGTGTAGTACTCCACCGCGCTGGTGGGGCCGAAGGCGTACCAGACCCAGCCGCCGAAGGCCAGGCCGCAGGCGAAGTAGCCGGCGGACAGCAGCAGGCTTTCGCGCACGCCGATTTCGTGGTGGTCGCGTTGCAGCACGCCGAGGTCGAGGACCAGGAGAACGATGACGATGGCCAGGAAGGCCAGCCAGAACCAGGTAGCCGTACCGAGGAACGGTTCGGTGAGAAATGCATGCAGAGCTGCCATTGGGCCCCCTCGCTTCGAATTGTCGGATGGTCATGTGACTCCGACATGGCGGCAATTGCTTACCGTCAGAGGGGCCCGCAGTCACTCGGAAAAAATAAACCAGGCTCCGGGCGCCGGCAAAACGGCGAGGTTACAAAGTGCTACAGCGTTCAGTAGACCCAGACTTCCACCCGCCGGTTCTTCTGTCGGCCCAGTTCCTGGTCGTTGCTGGCGACCGGCAACTCGTCGCCGAAGCCGGCGATCTCGCGGAAACTCACGCCGCCGCGGGCCAGTTCGCGGCGCACGGCCATGGCGCGCAGGCGCGAAAGCAGGACCGAGCGCTCGGCGTCGGACTTGGGATCGCCGAAGCCCACCAGCACGGTGCGCTCCTGCAACTTCCGATTTTGCCGCAGGTAGTCCAGCAAACGCTGTACGTCGAGCAGTGCCTTGTTGTCGAGCAGCGCGCTGCCTTCCTGGAAGCGGAAGTTCACCGTCAGGCGCCGCGCCTGTTCCGCGAGCTTGCGGTATTCGGCGGGCATCTGCGGGCGCGGTGCGATCTGCACCGCCTGGATCTTCTGCGCGACGAAGCCGCTGCGGGTGACGATCGCCTGGCCGCGCGGGCCCTGGGCGAAACGTACCAGGGCCTGGGCCCAGGGGTTCTTCTCGCCGGGCTTCAGGTAGAGGAACAGGCGGCGCGACAGCGGATAGTCCTCGGTGGCGATCAGGCTTTCCTGGGGCGCCATCGGCAGCGATTCGCCGTCGGCGATGGCCAAGGCGCGGGCCCGGCCCACCGACGCGATGCCGACGAAGCCGATGGCGTGCGGATCGGCGCTCACCGCGGCCGCCAGCCGATCGTTGGATTCGAAGCGGCGGGCGTCGCTGGCCAGGCTTTTGCCGTGACTGGCCAGCACCAGTTCCTTGAAGGTGTCGTAGGTGCCGGACTGCTCGTCGCGAGCGTACAGGCGGATGGCGCCGCCCTTGCCGCCCAGTTCTTCCCAGGTACGCACCTCGCCGGCGAACACCGCCGCCAGTTGCGCGGTGTGCAGCGAGGCCAGCGGGTTGTCCGGATGCAGGATGATCGCCAGTCCGTCGATGGCGATCACCTGCTCGGCATATGGGCTGCGCAGGTCGCCGAAGCCGGCCAGGGCACGAACTTCGCTGTCCTTGACGGGACGCGAGGCCGCGGCGAGTTCGGCGTGGCGTTCGAGGAGGGCGGCGAAGCCGGTGCTCGAACCGTGGGCGGATAGCTCCACCCTCACCAGGCGGCCGTCGCGGCTCTTGCCGAGCAGATGGAGTTCGTTTTCCCGTTCTCCGGGGGTACGGCGGATATCCTCCAGGCCTTCCTCTTCCATCAGGCCCTCGACCAGGGCCGGCAGGAGCTTCGCGCCGATGGTGTTGGAACCCTGGATGCGCAGCGCCGGCGTGTCGTCCGTGGGGATCGGCAAGGGGGCGGCGAATACCGACCAGGGGAAGGCGTAACAGAGGAATCCGAGGAAAACCAGGCTCAGGGTACGGCTCCAGAGGTCTTTGTCACTGGCGCGCTGGCGGTGTGGCATCGCGGGCATCGTCTTCTATGGGGGAAGGGATTTGCCGGCGAGATTAAGTCAGACGGGTGACGCTAAGGTTACAGCGTTGGGGAATCATGGCCCTGCGCCATTGTCTCGGTCAGGAAGTCGAGAAACACCCGGGTCTTGCCGGCCAGTTGGCGCGATGGATAGACCGCGTGGATCGCCGTCTCGTCGGCCTTCCAGTCAGCCAGCAATTCAACCAGGCGGCCTTCGGCCAGTTCCGCCTGTACGTACAGCCGTGGGATCAGGCTCAAGCCGAAGCCGGCGAGCAGGGCATCGCGCACCGCCAGGCTGGAGGACACCCGGTAACGGCCGGCGATAGGCACCGCTATGCACTCGCGGTCCTTGCGGAAGGTCCAGCGGTCGGCATGGCCAGAGAGGCTGAAGCGGATGCACTCGTGTTCGCGCAGGGCCTCCGGCCGCAGCGGCTGGCCATGCTGACTGAGGTAGGCCGGCGCCGCGCAGAGCACGTGCTCCAGGACCAGCAGCGGGCGGGCGACCAGGCCGGAGTCCGCAACCCGGTCGCTACCACGCAGGGCCAGGTCGATGCCTTCGGCGATCAGGTCCTGGCGGCCGTCCTGCAGGAGCAGTTCCAGGCGCAGGTCCGGATAACGCTGGAGAAAAGCCGGAATGGCCGGGGTCAGGCAGGTGAGGGCGAGGGTCAGCGGGGCGCTGACCCGCAGCAGGCCGCTGGGGCCCTGCTGCATCGAAGTGAGCGCGGCGTCGGCGGCCTCGAGGTCGTCGAGGATGCGCTCCAGGCGCTGCCGGTAGACTTCGCCGGCCTCGGTCAGGCTCATGCTGCGGGTGGTGCGATTGATCAGGCGCACCTTGAGGTGCGCTTCCAGCTCGGCGACGTTCTTGCTCACGGCGGCCGGCGAGAGATTCATCTGCCGGGCCGCGGCGGCGAAGCCGCCATTCGCGGCCACGGCGCGGAAGACCTTGAGGGCGGTGAGGTGATCCACGGGGATAATTCACTGTCAGTAATCAATGAATCAGGGATTAAACCATTATCAACCCGAGGTGTGCTGGCTAAAGTCTTGCCATAGTCCACGGTCCAAGAGGTGAATGACCATGCAACCCTTCGTCGTCGAACGTCTCGATCACATCGTCCTGCGGGTCCGCGACCTGGAACGCAGCATCGCGTTCTATCGCGATGTCCTCGGTTGCGTGGTGGTGAAGTGGCGCGACGACCTGGAGCTGGCCCATCTGCGCCTGGGCACGTCGATGCTCGATCTGGTCGCGGTGTCCGGGGCGCTCGGCCGGGAGGGCGGTGCGGCTCCGGGTGGGGAAGGGCGCAACGTCGACCATTTCTGCGTGCGCATCGAGCCGTTCGACGAGGCCGCGCTGGTCGCCCATCTCGAGGGGTTCGGCCTGGTCCCGCAGGTTCCCGCGGAAATCCGCTTCGGCGCCGAGGGCGACGGCTGGTCGCTGTACTTCTTCGACCCGGATGGCAATCGAGTGGAGCTGAAGGGGCCGCGGGTGGACAATCCTGCCTGAGGGAAAGGCCCCGCGCCGGATAGGGGGGCGGCGTCGGCGAGATCGCCCGGACCAGGTAGCGATCGCCTGAAGGCTCATCCGGGGGATGAGCCTTTTCCTTGGGCTGAGCCTCAGGCCAGTTCCAGCCAGATCGGGGCGTGATCGGAGGGCTTCTCCATGCCGCGCAGGTCGTAGTCGATGCCGGCGTCCTTGAAGCGCGACTGCAGCACCCGGCTGGCCAGGATCACATCGATGCGCAGGCCGCGCTTGGGGTTGTCCTCGAAGCCACGGCTGCGGTAGTCGAACCAGCTGAAGCGGTCGTTCACCTCCGGATTCAGGGCCCGGAAGCTGTCGACCAGGCCCCAGTTCTTCAACGTAGCCAGCCATTCGCGCTCTTCCGGCAGGAAGCTGCACTTGCCGGTCTTCAGCCAGCGCTTGCGGTTTTCCTCGCCAATGCCGATGTCGCAGTCCTCCGGCGAGATATTGATGTCGCCCATCACCACCAGGGCTTGCTCGGGCTTGAAGCTGTTCTCCAGCAGCGACTGGAGATCGGCGTAGAAGCGCTGCTTGGCCGGGAACTTGGTCGGATGCTCGCGGTTCTCGCCTTGCGGGAAGTAACCGTTCATCACGGTGATCGGGTTGCCCTGGGCGTCGCTGAAGGTGCCCCAGATGAAGCGCCGCTGGGATTCCTCGCCGTCGCTCGGGAAGCCGCGATGCAGTTCCAGGGGCGCCTGGCGGGAGAGCAGGGCGACGCCGTAGTGGCCTTTCTGCCCGTGGTAGTGGACGTGGTAGCCGAGCGCCTCGATCTCGGCCTGGGGAAACTGGTCGTCGGCGACCTTGGTTTCCTGCAGCCCGATCACGTCGGGCTGGTGCCGCTCGATCAGCGCCGCCAACTGGTGCGGCCGGGCGCGCAGACCGTTGATATTGAAAGAGACGATTTTCATGGTGGGCGTCCTGGCAAAACAGGAATGCTAGCCCAGCCGGGGGATGCCTGGCGACCCTGGAGGCGCTGTGCTAGTGTCCGCCGGGTACCCGATGGCTGTGTGGCTTGGCGCCTTGCCGGCCCTGTGGTCTGCCGCGGACGGGGATGGCCAGGCCATCCGCTCGACCAATCGCCGTGGCGAAGCGTGCGTGTCGCCGCTCCTTCGGCCGACAAGGAATGCGTTCCATGCCTGATCAGGTCACCGATGTCCGTCTGCTCGACGACGGCTATAGCCGCGAAGTCCGCTCGCTTTTCTACCACGCCTACCGCCACGAACCGACCTTCGCCTACCTGATGGATGCGCAGCGCGCCGGCTACGACCAGCGCGTGCGTGCCTGCGTCCGGGAGATGGTCGAGCGCCATCTGGGCGAAGAGTTGCCGGCCATCGGCCTGTTCATCGACGATCGGCTGGTCGCGGCGGCCCTGATCACGCCGCCGCAGCGGCGCCTGGATATCACCGAGAGCTGGAGCTGGCGCCTGCGCATGCTGTTCAGCGTCGGCCTGGCCGCGACCCGGCGCTACCTGGATTACCACCGGGCGGTGCAGGCCTGCCTGCCGGTCGGCCCCCACCACCAGTTGCCGATGCTCGGCGTGCATCCCGAGTACCAGGGCAGGCAGATCGGCGAGCAGTTGCTGGCCGCCGTGCAGCGCTGGTGCGCCGAGGACTCCGCTTCGCAGGGGCTGGTCCTGGATACCGGCAATGCGCGCTACCTGGACTTCTACCAGCGGCACGGCTACCGCGAGATCGGCGAGGTGACGCTGGGAGCGGTGCGCGAGCACGTCCTCCTGCATCCTGGCGAGACGCCGGCGGCGACCTGAGCGTTCCCCCGGACGCGCGAGAAAAGCCATGCCTGTCAGGCGCTTGGCGTCATAAAACCCGAATGTCAGGAGGTGGTCGGCGGCGTCCGCGCAAATCTGGACGCGCGCCACCCGCCTGCGTAGCATCCGCGCCATGAGACTGACTCAAGGATTGTTCCGGTTCCCACTGGCCGGGCTGCTGTGCCTGAGTACGGCCGCCTTCGCGGAGAGCCAGCTTAGCGTGCGCGTCACCCCCGCCAATGCCGCCCTGAAGGCCAATATCGAGGCCTACGTGGGTAGCCTCGGCGAGCGGGACGAGGCGGCGTTGCAACGTTTCCGTCGCAATGCCGAGGCGCAGGCGGAAAAGGCGGCCCAGGCGCTCGGCTACTTCCAGGCGCAGATCGACAGCGAGGTGAAGGACGGCAAGCCGCCGAAGCTCACGCTCAAGGTAGTGCCCGGCGAGCCCGTGCGCCTGCGCCAGGTGAACATCCAGGTGCTCGGCGAGGCCGCCAGCCTGGAGAGCTTCCGCTTGCCGTCGGGCAAGCAACTGAAAGCGGGCGCGAAGCTGAACCAGGGTGTCTACGAGGACGCCAAGCGGCTGATCCAGAACCAGGCCTCGCGCTACGGCTTCTTCCAGGGCCGCTTCAGCACCCAGCGCCTGAGCATCGATCCGCGCGCCGGCATCGCCGACATCGACCTGGTCTACGACAGCGGCCAGCGCTACACCTTCGGCAAGGTGAGCTTCGACGGCGACTCGATCATCGAGGAAGAACTGTTGCGCCGCATGGTGCCGTTCAAGGCCGGCCAACCCTATGACTCCGAACTGATCGCCGAACTCAACCAGAACCTGCAATCCAGCGGCTACTTCGAGGGAGTGCGGGTCGACGCCGCGCCGACCCAGGCTCAGGCCGACGGCGCGCGCCAGGCGATCCCGGTAGCGGTCCGGCTGGAGGCGCGCAAGCCCCGGACCATGGGCGTCGGCCTCGGTTTCTCGACCGACGTCGGGGCGCGCGCGAGGTTCAACTGGACCCGCCATTGGGTGAATGCCGAAGGACATAGCCTGGGATTCGAGTCGGAAATCTCCGCACCACGGCAGAACGTCGGCGCCTGGTACGAGATTCCCCTCGATCCGCCGCTCACCGACAAGCTGCGCTTCACCAGCGGCTACCAGTTCGAAGACCTAGTCGACACCGAGAGCAAGCTGCTGACCCTTGGCGGCGAATGGCACAGCAAGCAGCCCGATGGCTGGCAGCGGGTGGTTTCGCTGAACTGGATGCGCGAGGAGTACAAGCTGGGCGACGACTCCGGGCTGAGCAGCTTCCTGATGCCGGGGATCGGCTACTCGCTGCTGGAGACCGACAACAAGGTCGACCCCAGCCATGGCTACCGCCTGCAGTTCAACGTCAAGGGGGCGAAGGAAGGCCTGCTGGCCGACGCCGACGTCCTCCATGTCGACGCCATGGCCAAGGGCCTGACCAGCTTCGCCGGCGGCCATCGCCTGCTCGGCCGCCTGCAGGTAGGCGGAATCGCCACCAACGACTACAAGTCGATCCCGCCCTCGCTGCGCTTCTTCGCTGGCGGCGACCAGAGCGTGCGTGGCTACGACTACCGGACGCTGTCGCCGGAGAATTCCGATGGCGACAAGATCGGCGGCCGCTACATGATCGCCGGCAGCGTCGAGTATCAATATCCGCTGGCCGAGCGCTGGCGCCTGGCGACCTTCGTCGACCAGGGCAACGCCTTCAACTCGCTGGACTTCCCGTCGATCAAGACCGGGGTCGGCTTCGGCGTGCGCTGGGTCTCGCCGGTCGGCCCGTTGCGCCTCGACCTGGCCCATGCGCTCGACGACGACGGCGGTTTCCGCCTGCACTTCTCCATGGGGCCAGAACTGTGAAGGCGCTGAAGATCACCTTGCTGGCCATAGTCGGGCTGCTCCTCGCGCTGCTCCTGGGACTCGCTGCGCTGCTCGGCACCCAGGCCGGCAGCGCCTGGCTGCTCGGCCGCGTGCCGGGCCTGCAGGTCAGCGGCTTCGAGGGTCGCCTCGGTGGCGCCTGGCAGGCACGGCGGCTGTCCTGGGCGCAGGATGGTACGCAACTGGTCGTCGAGCGGCCTGAACTGCGCTGGTCGCCGGCCTGCCTGGCGGGGCTGCGCCTGTGCCTGCAGCGGGTGGCCGCCGAGCGGGTCGCGCTGGACCTGCCGCCGAGCGGCGACAGCGCCGACAGCGGGCCGATCAGCCTGCCGACGCTGAAACTGCCGCTGAGCATCGAACTCGGCGAAGTGGCGGTCGGCAGCTTCCTGCTCGACGGCAACCAGCAGGTCGCCGAACTCAAGCTGGCGGCCCATTGGCTGGCCGACGGCCTGCACATCGACTCGCTGACGGCGCGGGGCTTCGGCCTGGACCTGGCGCTCCAGGGGCGCTTGCAGCCGAGCGGCGACTGGCCCTTGCAGGCCGAAGCCACGCTCGGCCTGCCCGCTCCCGAAGGCAAGCCGTGGAAGCTGGCCGTCCAGGTCGGCGGTGAGCTGCAGCAGGCGCTGACCCTGAAAGGCCGCAGCAGCGGTTACCTGGACGGCAGCCTGGAAGGACAGTTGCAGGCGCTGGCGGAAAACCTGCCGGCACGATTGCTGATCCGCGCCGACGGTTTCAAGGGTACGGCCGGACTACCGGACACCTTGACCCTGAATGCCATCCAGCTCGATGCCGGCGGCGATCTCAAGAGCGGTTACCTGATCCGCGGCGGCGCCAGCCTGCCGGGCGAGGGCGGGGCGGTGGCGTTGAGCCTGGACGGGCGGGTCGACGCCCAGGGCGCGGATATCCGCCAACTGCGCCTGGACGCTGGCGGCGAGCAGCGCCTGGAGCTGGTCGGACGCCTGGACTGGCGCGAAAGCCTGGCCGCCGACGCGACCCTGGACTGGAAGGACTTCCCCTGGCTGCGCCTGTATCCGCTGGCGGAGCCGCCGCCGGTGACGCTGAAGACCTTCAAGGCGGAAGTGCATTACCAGGACCAGCGCTACCTGGGCAATTTCAGCGCGGCGGCGAGCGGTCCGGCGGGCGACTTCACGCTGGCCAGCCCGGTGTCCGGCGACCTCGTCCAGCTCAACCTGCCGTCGTTGCAGCTCCGCGCCGGGCAAGGCCAGGCCGAGGGCCGGGTGACGTTGCGTTTCGACAATGGCGTGGCTTGGGATACCGCCCTGCAGCTCAGCGAACTGAACCCGGCGTACTGGGTCGCCGAGCTGCCGGGTTCACTGGCCGGTCCCTTGCGCAGCCAGGGAAGTGTTCGCGACGAGCGGCTGGCGTTGGGCGTGGATCTCGACGTCAAGGGCCGCCTGCGCGGCCAGCCGGCGCTATTCCAGGCGCGCGCCGAAGGCGAGGGGCAGCGCTGGACGCTGGGCAACCTCGACCTGCGCCTGGGGGATAACAAGGTGCACGGCAGCGGGGCGCTCGACCAGCGCCTGCAAGGCCGCCTGGACATCGCCCTGAACCGTCTCGGCCAGCTTTGGCCGCAACTCTTCGGTCGCCTCGAGGGACGCCTCGACCTGGCTGGCAGCCTCGCGGCGCCGCAAGGCAGGCTGAACCTCAAGGGACAGCAGATCGCCTACGCCGAGCAGCGCATCGCCGGCCTCGACCTGCAGGCGAACCTCGATGCCCGGCAGAACGGCACTCTGGCGCTGGTCGCTTCCGGCCTGCGCAGCGGCGAAACCGATCTCGGCCTGTTCAAGGCCAATGCCCGCGGCGACCAACGCCGCCAGCAACTGGAACTGGACCTGCAAGGTGCCTTGCTCAAGCTCGGCCTGGCCTTCGACGGGCAACTGGAGCGCGGCAACTGGCGCGGTCGCCTGGCGCGCGGCGAGTTGAGCAGCGGCGGCCAGGACTGGAAGCTACAGCAGCCGGCGCGCCTGGAGCGGTTGGCCGACGGCAAGGTCAATTTCGGCGCACATTGCTGGGTATCCGGCGGCGCCAGCCTCTGCGGCGGCGAGCAGCGCCTGCTGCCCGAGCCGCGGCTGCGCTACACCTTGCGCGACTTCCCGCTGGACAGCCTGAAGCAATGGTTCCCCGAGGACTTCGCCTGGCAGGGCAAGCTGAACGGCGACCTGCAACTGGACGTTCCGGCCCGCGGCCCGAGCGGCGTGGTCAGCCTGGACGCCGGCAGCGGTACGCTGCGCCTGCGCGACCAGGGCCAGTGGGTCGACGTCGGCTACGACAGCCTGCGCCTGGAGAGCCGGTTGGCGCCCAACCGCGTCGATACCTCCCTCGACTTCCGCGGACCGAAGCTCGGCGAGTTGCGGGTGCAGGCGCAGATCGACCCGCGCCCGGCGAGCAAGCCGCTGAGCGGCGAGTTCAGCCTGGCCGGCCTCGACCTGTCGGTGGCGCGCCCGTTCGTGCCGATGGTGGAGAAACTGCAAGGCAGGCTGAACGGCAGCGGCCGGCTGTCCGGCGGCCTGCTGGCGCCGCGGGTCGACGGACGGGTGACGCTGAGCGACGGCAACATTGGCGGCGGCGAGCTGCCGACCAGCTTCGAGAACCTTTCCCTCGACGCTCGCATCGCTGGCGAAAGCCTGGAACTCGGCGGCGGCTGGCGCAGCGGCAGGTACGGCCAGGGCAGCCTGTCCGGCAACCTGAGCTGGGGCGACGCGCTGAACGTCGCCCTGAACATCCGTGGCAACCGCCTGCCGGTGGTGGTCGATCCCTATGCGCAACTGGAGGTGGAACCGGACCTGAAGATCGGCATGGCCGGGCAGGAGCTGGCGATCTCCGGCAAGGTCCTGGTGCCGCGTGGCGACATCACCATCCGCCAGTTGCCGCCATCCACGGTCAAGGTCTCCGACGACGCGGTGATCGTCGGCTCCGAGCAGCCCGAGCAGCAGCCGCTGAAGATGAAGATGGACATCGATGTCGAGGTCGGCCAGGACAAGCTGGCGTTCTCCGGCTTCGGCCTCAGCGCCGAACTGGCCGGCCACCTGCACATCGGCGACAACCTGGATACCCGCGGCGAGCTGAACCTGAACAAGGGCCGCTATCGTGCCTACGGCCAGCGCCTGACGATCCGTAGGGCGCGGCTGTTCTTCGCCGGACCGATCGACCAGCCGTACCTGGATATCGAGGCGATCCGCCGGGTCGACGACGTGGTCGCCGGCCTGCGCCTGACCGGCAGCGCCGAGCAGCCGACCAGCGCGGTATTCTCCGAACCGGCGATGAGCCAGGAGCAGGCGCTGTCCTACCTGGTGCTGGGGCGGCCGATGAGCACCGGCGAAGACAGCAACATGCTCGGCGAGGCGGCCCTGGCCCTGGGCCTGGCCGGTAGCGCGCCGCTCACCGGGGAAATCGCCAAGCAGCTCGGCATCCAGGACTTCCAGCTGGACACCGAGGGCACCGGCAACAGCACCAGCGTGGTCGCCAGCGGGAATATCACCGACAAGCTCAGCCTGCGCTATGGTGTTGGAGTGTTCGAACCGGCAAATACCATCGCCTTGCGCTACCAGTTGACCAAACGCCTCTATCTCGAAGCGGCGAGCGGCCTGGCCAGTTCGCTGGACCTGTTCTTCAAGCGCGATTTCTGACGGATGCGCTGATACGGACCATGCGTAACGCATAAAAGTGTGTCACTTTTAGCGGCGCATCGACGTCGTAGAATGGAGCGGGCGCCGACCGCCAGGTCGGTGCCCGAAGCAACTCGGCACAAGGACTGGCTGACATGATTTCCGTCTATCAACTCAAACCGCGCTTTCAGAATCTTCTTCGTCCCGGCGTGCAGCGCCTCTACCAGCGCGGCATCACTGCCAACCAGGTGACCCTGGCGGCTTGCCTGCTGTCCCTGCTGGTCGGCGCGCTGGTCGCCGGTTTCGCCAGCCATCTCTGGCTGTTCGCCCTCGTTCCGCTGTGGATGTTCCTGCGCATGGCGCTGAACGCGGTGGACGGCATGCTTGCCCGCGAGTTCGGCCAGAAATCCGACCTGGGCGCCTACCTCAACGAACTCACCGACGTGATCGCCGACAGCGGCCTGTACCTGCCGTTCGCCCTGTTGCCGGGAGTCAACCCGCTGTGGGTGGTGCTGGTGGTGCTGCTGGCGGTGATCAGCGAATATGCCGGCGCGCTGGGCACCATGGTCGGCGCTTCGCGCCGCTACGACGGCCCGATGGGCAAAAGCGACCGGGCGCTGTGTTTCGGCGTGATCGGCGCCGGGGTGGCCAGCGGCCTGTTGCCGCTGGCCTGGATCGACTGGCTGATGTTGCTGATCGCGGCCCTGCTGTTGCTGACCATCGGCAACCGCGTGCGCCAGGGCCTGGCCGAGCTGTCCGCGAGTCGACGGGGCAGCAACGGCCAGGCCTGAGAGGGAACGGGCGAACGCCATGGAGGTGGGCGCCCGCAGGAAGCAACCCCGCCGGGATCCCGGCCGGGGCAACGACATAGGGACATCACATGCGCGACGTACAGGAACTGCGTTTCACCACCCACGACGGGGTAGAGCTCTTCTACCGCCACTGGCCGGCCAGCCGCCCGGCGCCGGACGGCACGCGCCAGGCGGTGCTGCTGTTCCACCGCGGCCATGAGCACTCCGGGCGGATCGCCCATCTGGTCGACGAACTCGACCTGCCGGAACACGACTTCTTCGCCTGGGACGCCCGTGGCCACGGCCTCTCGCCAGGCGCCCGCGGCGACAGCCCGAGCTTTGCTACCAGCGTGCGCGACGTACAGACCTTCGTCGACCATATCCAGGCCGTCCACGGTATCGCCGAAGAGCGGATGGCGGTGGTGGCGCAGAGCGTCGGCGCGGTGCTGGTTTCCACCTGGGCCCACGACTACGCGCCGAAGGTGCGCGCACTGGTGCTGGCTTCGCCGGCGTTCCAGGTCAAGCTCTACGTGCCGTTCGCCCGCAGCGGGCTGAAACTGATGCGCCTGTGGCGCGGCAATTTCTTCGTCAACAGCTATGTCAAGGCACGCTTCCTCAGTCACGACCCGCAGCGGATCGCCTCCTACGACAGCGACCCGCTGATCGCCAAGGCGATCTCGGTGAACGTCCTGCTCGGCCTCTACGAAGCTGCCGAGCGGGTGGTAGCGGACGCACAGGCGATCCAGATTCCCACCCAACTGCTGATTTCCGGGGCCGACTTCGTCGTCCATCGTGCGCCGCAGGAGCGCTTCTTCGAGCGTCTCGGCAGCCTGCGCAAGGAAAAGCACATCCTGCCCGGCTTCTTCCACGACACCCTTGGCGAGCGCGATCGTCACCTGGCCGTCGGCCGTGCCCGGCGCTTCCTCCTCGAGGCATTCGCCACGGCCCCCGAACGACCGAGCCTGCTCGATGCCGACCGCCTGGGCCATACCTGCGCCGAGGCCGAGGCGCTGGCCGCGCCGTTGCCGAAGAACTCGCCGCGCGATCTCTACTGGCGCGCCACCCGTGCCGGCCTGCGCCTGGGCAGCCTGTGGTCGGATGGGGTCAAGCTGGGCTTCGACACCGGCTTCGATTCCGGCAGCACCCTCGACTATGTCTACCGCAACCAGCCCTGCGGCAGCGGCCCACTGGGTCGCCTGATCGACCGCAACTACCTGGACTCCATCGGCTGGCGCGGCATCCGCCAGCGCAAGCTGCACGCTGAGGAGCTGCTGCGCCTGGCCATGCAGCGGTTGCGCGAGGAGCAGCGCGAGGTGCGCATCGTCGACATCGCCGCCGGCCACGGCCGCTACATCCTCGAAGCCCTGCAAGGCGTCGAGCCGCTGCCGGAAAGCATCCTCCTGCGCGACTACAGCGAGATCAACGTGCGTGACGGCAGCGCCCTGATCGAAAGCAAGGGCCTCGCCGGCATCGCCCGCTTCGTCAAGGGCGACGCCTTCGATCGCGCCGACCTGGCGGCGCTGCAACCGAAGCCGAGCCTCGGGGTGGTTTCCGGGCTCTACGAGCTGTTCGCCGACAACCGCATGGTCGGCGACTCCCTCGCCGGCCTCGGCGAGGCGCTGGAGGAGGGCGGCTACCTGGTCTACACCGGACAGCCCTGGCACCCGCAGCTGGAACTGATCGCCCGCGCGCTGACCAGCCACCGCCAGGGCCAGGCCTGGGTGATGCGGCGCCGGACCCAGGCGGAAATGGACCAGCTGGTGGCCGCCGCCGGCTTCCGCAAGATCACCCAGCGGGTCGACCAGTGGGGCATCTTCAGCGTATCGCTGGCGCAGAAGGTCGCCCGCTGATGGCGCCGCGCGAGCCGGGGGTACTGAAGCGGGCGGTGCTCTGGCTGCTGTTCCTCGGCCCGTTCTTCTTCGCCAGCTATGGCCTGGCCAACTGGTTGACCAGCCAGCGCGGCGACGTCGGCAGCCTGGTCTTCGACTGGGAACGCGGGATGCCGCTGTGGCCCTGGACCATCCTGCCGTACTGGTCGATCGACCTGCTCTACGGCCTGTCGCTGTTGTTGCCGCGGGACAAGCGCGAGCTGGACACCCACTGCCTGCGCCTGCTCAGCGCCCAGGTGCTGTCGGTGACCTGCTTCCTGCTGTTCCCCCTGCGCTTCACCTTCGAACGGCCGGAACTGGGCGGCGTGTTCGGCTGGCTGTTCGACGTGCTGATGGGGTTCGACAAACCGTACAACCAGGCACCGTCGCTGCACATCGCCCTGCTGGTAGTGCTCTGGGTCTGCTACGCGCGCTACGCCAGCGGCGCCTGGCGCTGGCTGCTGCATGGCTGGTTCGCGCTGATCGGGCTGTCGGTGCTGACCACCTGGCAGCACCATTTCATCGACGTGCCCACCGGCGCGCTGGCCGGTTGGCTGTGCGTCTGGCTGTGGCCGCAGGCGCAGCCCGCGCCGTTCGCCCGCGCCAGTCTGAGCCGCGACCGGCAACGGCGGCGGCTGGCCGCTCGCTACGGCCTCGGCG